>Ga0315282_10000077_pt1 | contig 188945 bp, 137 predicted proteins | sample YL17G07_20_MG_FD_203693 | JGI IMG/M metagenome (GOLD analysis project Ga0315282, IMG submission 203693) | Sediment microbial communities from Yellowstone Lake, YNP, Wyoming, USA - YL17G07_20 | ecosystem: Environmental > Aquatic > Freshwater > Lake > Sediment | place: USA: Wyoming | collected... | reverse complement strand
GAGTCGTTGGTATGCTCTTCCCTCTCGCACGCTCGCGCCCACCAGCACCTGCTCCGCTCGTTCTTTCGCACCGCCAAGTTGCGACTGTGAACACCGCCTGTTCCATTGAATATGCAAGGAGCAATAATGGGAGAGGGGAAGCGGCGCACAGCGTCGCAGAGGTGAGGGCTGCCGTGAGGATGCGCTCAACTACCTGCCCTTCAGCAGCCTCTGAAGCTCCTGAATCTCGTCGCGGATTTCGGCGGCTTTCTCGAACTCCAGGTTGGCGGCGGCCTGGCGCATCTCCTCCTCCAGGGAGGTGATGACCTCCGCCAGGTCCTCTTCCGCCAGCTCCCCCTCCACCTCCGGCATGATCTCCCGATAGGCGCGCGTCTGCGCCTGGCCCAGGGAGCGGATGGTGTCGCGCACCGCCTTCTGAATGGTCTCCGGGGTGATGCCGTGCTTCTCGTTGAACTCCCGCTGCAACCGGCGCCGCCGGTTGGTCTCGTCAATGGCCTTCCGCATCGAATCGGTAATCTGATCGGCGTACATGATCACCCGGCCCTCCAGGTGCCGCGCCGCCCGACCCATGATCTGAATCAGCGAGGTGTCGGAGCGCAGGAAGCCCTCGCGGTCGGCGTCCAGGATAGCCACCAGCGTGACTTCCGGCAGGTCCAGCCCCTCGCGCAAAAGGTTGATGCCCACCAGCACGTCGTAGACGCCCAGCCGCAGGTCGCGCAGCAGCTCGCTGCGCTCCAGAGTCTGTATGTCGGAGTGCAGGTAGTGCACCTTGATGTCCAGCTCGGCCAGGTACTCGCTCAGGTCCTCGGCCATGCGTTTGGTCAGCGTGGTCACCAGCACGCGCTGTCTTTTGGCCACCCGCTTGCGAATCTCGCCGATCAGGTCGTCAACCTGCCCCTTGGTGGGCCGCACCTCGACCTGTGGGTCAAGCAGCCCCGTGGGCCGGACGATCTGCTCCACCACTTGCTGGCTGTGGGCCAGCTCATAGGGCCCCGGCGTGGCCGAGGTGTAAATGACCTGGTTGATGCGCTCCTCCCACTCGGCGAAGGTCAAGGGGCGGTTGTCGTAGGCCGAGGGGAGCCGGAAACCGTACCCCACCAGGCTGTCCTTGCGCGACTTGTCGCCCGCGTACATGCCCCCGATCTGCGGCACCGTCTGGTGCGACTCGTCAACGACCAGCAGATAGTCGTCGGGGAAGTAATCTATGAGCACATAGGGCGGCTCGCCGGGCTGGCGGCCGTCCAGGTGACGCGAGTAGTTCTCGATGCCCTGGCAGTAGCCCACTTCCTGGATCATCTCTAGGTCGTACCTGGTGCGCTGCTCCAGGCGCTGGGCCTCCAGCAGCTTGCCCTCCCGGCGGAAGTACTCGAGCCGCTCCTCCAGCTCGGCCAGAATGCCGGCTATGGCGCGCTGCTGTCGCTCCTGTGAGGCCACGAAGTGGCTGGCGGGGAAGATGATGGTGCGCCGCTTCTCCTCCATGATCTCGCCGGTGAGCTGGTCAATGACCAGCAGCCGCTCGATGTCGTCGCCGAACATCTCCACTCGGGTGATGAGGTCCTCGTCCACCGGGTGGATTTCCACCACATCGCCCCGCACGCGGAACGTGCCGCGGGGGAGGCTGGTGTCGTTGCGGTTGAACTGCATGGCCACGAGCTGCCGCAGCATGTCGTCGCGGTCAATCTGCTGCCCCAGTTGCAGGTTGAGCGTGATGTCCTCGTACATCTCCGGCGAGCCCAAGCCGTAAATGCAGGAGACGCTGGCCACCACAATCACATCGCGCCGCTCCAGCACCGCCTGGGTGGAGGCGTGGCGCAGCCGGTCAATCTCCTCGTTGATCTGAGCGTCCTTCTCGATGTAGGTGTCGGTCTGCGGGATGTAGGCTTCCGGCTGATAGTAGTCGTAGTAGCTGACGAAGTAGTTGGCCGAGTTGTGGGGGAAGAACTGGCGGAACTCGGCGCAGAGCTGAGCGGCCAGCGTCTTGTTGTGCGCGATGACCAAGGTGGGCTTCTGTACCCGCTCGATCACCTTGGCAATCGCATAGGTCTTCCCCGAGCCGGTTACGCCCAGCAAGGTCTGATGTTTCAGGCCCTGCTCGATGCCCCCGGCCAGGCGGTCAATGGCCTGCGGCTGGTCGCCGGCCGGCTCGAAGTCCGACACCACCTCGAATCGCCTGGTGGCAGTTGCTGCTTCCATTACCCTCGTTGCTCCCGAGCTCTACAGGTCAGCTTGAGTGGTACACCCATCGGCCCGGCACGTCAAGGGGCTTTGACACCGTCGGCCAGGAAGTACCTGGGCTTCTACTCGCTTCGCCGCGACGACCGAATCAGCTCATGCAATGGGCCACGACTTGCGCGGCCCTTGGGGGCGGGCCCCATCCCCGGGCACCAGCTTCGGCGTGCGCTCGCCTAGAACGTGGCACCGGCGAATTGCAGGGAGAAGCGCTGGTCGGCGGTGGAGTATTGCAGGCCCAGCTCACGCTGGCCGAGGCTGCGCCAGATGATGAAGTCGAGGTCGCTGAAGCCCCCGCTGCTGTAGTCGTACATATTCCCATACGCGCTGAAGCGGTACTTGGGCGTGAACCGGTAGCTGACCGAGCCCATGGCGTACAGGCCCCGCTCGGTCAGGTCATAGGTGCCGTTGATGAAGGCCTGCCATCTGGCCCCCGAAAAGAGCGAGTAGTCGAAGCCCAGCAGCTGCCGCAGCCCGTCGTCGCGCCGCTCATTGCCCCAGCGCCGAGCCAGGCTGTAGCGCAGGCCCAGGCGTTGGGAGGGGCTGATGGCGTAGTCGGTGGACAGGCCGAAGCGAGCATACTCCTCCACACGGCTGGCGGTGTCCCAGGTGAAGAACCCGTCCACCGAGGGCCGCAGGCTGAGCTTGGGGCTAAGGTCGAGGCGCTTGGTGCTCAGGCCTGCGTTCAGCTCGTGTTCCAGCACCGGCCCCCTCGCGCCGTAGTCCTGGGTGCGGAACGTCAGCCCGGTTCCGAAGCGCCGATAGAGCCCGCTTCTGCCTATGGGCTGGGCGGCGCCTATCAGATGGCTCTCCGCAGTGGCACAGGCGCCGGCTTCGGGCAGATAGGTGGCGCTCAGGCGGCTGTAGAAGCGGCGGCCGCCGTGGAACTGCGAGTAGCCCGCGTCCGCCAGCACGCCGCGCAGCCCCGGCGAGCCCAGGTAGAAGTTGGCGGCGGACTCGGCGTTGAACACCTCGAAATGCTGCCACTGCACGTCCGGGTCGCTCTGGAGCAGGCCCGACACGCCCACCTCGCCCAGCGAGTTCGTGTCCTCGTACTCGTCCCTCAGGGCCAGCGACCAGCCCTTGCGCGCCACCAGCGTGTTGGCCTGCGTCCCCTTTTGCACACGCACCGAGCGCAGCTCGCCGCTGGAGGCCTTCAGGAAATAGGGCACGTCCACCGAGACGCCGCCTTGCGAATCGAAGCTAAGCACCCGCGAGGAAGAGCCGCTGTAGCCCTCCATGCCCACCACATAGTAGCGCGGCAGGTTCATGACCTTCTTGTCGCCCACCCACAGGGCTGCGTTGCGCAGGATCAGCTTCTGCCGCAGGATGATCTGGATGGACTTGGCCATCATCCAGGCCGAACTCTCCCGCTCCTCGAAGCTGAAGGGGTCGCCCGGGGGCTCCCAGCCCTCCGTGGTCACCGGCTTGAGCGTGGCCCCCGAGAAGGTCATCCGCTCGACCGCTCCCTCCGGGCCGAAGCGCCGCAATACGCCCCGGCGCAGCGGGAAGCTGTAGTAGACGTCCTCACCCTCCAGGGTCTGGTCGCCCAGCGACAGGACAACGCTGCGCCCGCGCAGGTCCTCGGCGTTGACGTCAATCATGAGGTGCTCAGCCTGGATGGCCAGCCCGCGGTGACTGGCGCGCGCCTCCCAGGCGTCCACCAGGCCAAAGTCCACGCTGTAGTTGACCGTCGAGCCCTTCACGAAGATCACGTCGGCGCGGCCGCCGGCGGGGGTCCCTTCGGCCACGAACTCAATGACCACGTAGGTGCGGCTGTCGGCAACGCTGGCCGTGATGGTGGCCGTCCCCACCTCGTCGCTGCTGGCAAACACCTCGGCAAAGCCGCCCCGCGTCTCCACCTCGAGGGTGGATTCGCGCCCAGCCTTGTCCGTGGACAGGTCGCCCAGATCGGTGGCGAAGTAGACGCGTGTGCCGTCGGGCACGGGAGCGGCGCCCTGTGTCTCGCGGCAGTCGGCGCGGATGAGCACTTCGGTACGGCCGTCGGCCACGGCTTGGTCTACCATGGGGATGAGCGTGATGCGCACGCGCCCGATGCGGATGAGGCTCTCGGTCTGGCCGCTCGCCGGGGGCAGGCAGCAGAGCAACGCGGTCGCCAGCAGCGCACCGGCCCCGGCCACCCTGACCACCGGCTCGCGCCTACGATTGCCTCCGACAGCGCCGGCCTGGGCTGCGATTCGTCCCACCGACGGTCGCCCCCGCTCGGTCTGGCTGGCCTGCCTGCCGGCAGGCCGCCCGGAGGGCCGCTCCCCTGCTGCTTGCTGCGAGCGGCCGGCACATGCCCCCGGGGTGGAGTGCTCTCATTGCCAGCGGCAGGCCGCCCCCGTTGGAGCGACCTGCCCAAGCGCCAGCCCTACCTGCCTGCCAGCAGGCGAGAGCGCACTCCAGGGGCTCCCTCACGAAATCGGTATCACCCCGGTCTCCACGAACTGCGACACCGTGCCGCCGCCGTACTCGGCCCGGATGCGGTACTTCACGGTGCCTGGCGGGAAGCCGGGCGCCGCCGTATCCGTGAAGCTGATAGCGCCGCCCAACACCACGCCGCCGTCAATCCGCTGCCAGGCTGCGCTGTTGAGGCTGCGGTCAATCCGGTAGCGCAGCACTGGCTGCGGCGGGTTGAGCGGCGGGTCCCACTCCAGCACGATCTGGTTGGTGACGGTCCAGTGCCAGGACAGGTTGCGCGGGGCCGGGGCGGGCGGCGCACCGCGCTCCCCATGGCCCCCGCCCACACCGACGCCAATGCCGACGGCGGCCAGGGCCAGCAGCCAGCCCCACTTCTTCAGGAAGCCCTTCGGCTTCTGGGGCGCAAGCACCTCGGGCGGCGGCTTGACCCCAGCCAGTACCTCGGCAATCTTGCTCCCCGCATCGTCACAGGCCTCCTGGTCCAGCAGGGCCGGGTCGCCCGCGAAGGCGCGGCGGTCCCGGCTCGATCCCTTGACGCCGAAGCTCCGGTCTGGCGTGATCTGCGTCAAGGGCGCGCCCGTGCTGGGCTCCACGTTGGCCGCCACTATGAAGGTGCGCCCGGTGAGGGTGATGGACACGATGCTTTTCTCCGTGGCCATCTGGCGCTCCACCACGGTGCCCAGCAGCACCTCGTCGGCACCGAAGGCGCGGCCGACATTCACCGCGGCGCGCGGCCCGTAGGGAGGCACGATGTCCTCGGAGCCCAACACCCCCTCGTCCACTTTGCGCCGCGCGGTGGGTGCATGCCGGTTGAACACCTCGACCGTGTACTTCTCCGTATCGTCGAGGGCACGAGCCAGGGCACGGGTCGCGACGTTGGATAGGTCCCGTGGAGCCCCGCTCTCGTCCTCCAGCGGGAAGAGCAGGATGTGCACGGTGCCCGGCGGCGGCCCGACCTGTGCGGATACAGGCGTGACCAGCGGCGCCAGTAGCGCCGCGGCGACCAGCGCCACCAGCGGCCTCGTCGCCGGCGAGTTGCGGATTCTGCCCATGGTGCTTCCCCCTTGCAGCGAAGTCTGCGGCTGGCGGTGGCCGCTGGCGGCCTACATGCTCCTTACCTGAGCACTACGAACCGGCTGAGCGCGTTGGCGCGCTCGCCTCCCTCGGTCCGCGCCACGATCTCGCCCAGGTACGTACCGTTCGGCACCACGGCTCCCCAATCGTTGGTCCCGTCCCAGTACACCGAGTGCTGCCCGGCGGTGAACTGCTGCCCTTTGCTCAGCGCCTTCACCAGGCGGCCCGTGATGTTGCGGATGCTGAGGTCTACCACGCAGTCCATGTTGACGTGGAACAGCACGTCGCCCCGCCCGCCACGCCCCTTGGCGGGCACGAACTGGAAGCCGGTGATCTGCGGCGCGGCCAACTGCTGGGCCGAGACGACCACCTGGAAGTGCCGCGCCCCGGCGTTGACCCCCGAGTTGTAGCGGTACAAGGTGGTGGTGCGCATGGAGCGCGACACGTTGGCATCCACATCGCGCAGCACAATGCCGCATTCCTTGGGCAGCTCCCGCAGGTTCGGCCAGGAAAGCGTAACCTCTTCATTGGGCCGGTTGGTCTGCACCATTACGTCCCAGGTCTTCTCATCCGTGATCGGCCCGCGCAGGTCCCAGCGGTATTGCCCCGAGAACTGGCCCCAGTCGCTGTGGGGGAAGAACATGACCAGATACCCCTCCGGCGACTCGGGTGGCGGCGGGTCCATGATGTCGTTGGCGTCGAAGCCATCGGCCGCGCCGGGCCCCACGCCCAACACACGCCCCGCTCGCGTCACGCCCGGCATCGCCGCCGCCAGCTCCACCCGCCAGTCGTGTGCCCCCACCTGCCGCACCCGGGGCTCGGCCGCCACTCGCACCGGCTCCGAGCGTCCCACCACCGGATTGGGCGGCATGAAGATCACGTTCAGGTCGCGGTAGCAGTAGAGCCAGTAGCCCACCCAGGGGTCCAGCGCGACCTTGTTCGGGTCAGCGTTGAAAGCGTAGTCGGCCGTGTTGATGTCGTACCAGAAGATCACCGGCAGCAGCAGCCCCTGGGTGACCGCCGTGCTGAAATCTATGCGCTGCCCCACCCCGGCCTGGAACTCGGTCTGGTTCCACATCCCCGAGACCGTGAAGGGTGTGCCGATCTGGTTCCAGCCCTTGCGCGCCATGATTGCATAGCCGCCCGGCGCCGACACCTCGCTGCGCTCCGGCGGCGCGGGCAAGGTGATGAGGTTGATGGGCGGCGCCGCGCTCGGCGGGTTGTAGACCCAGAAGCCCTGGCCCGGCTGGACGGTGAGAATGAAGGGATTAGGCCAGTAGCGGTAGCCCATGTACAGCGGGTCGTATCGTGCCAGCCCCAGCGCGTGCACCGTCGGGTCCACCGGCGGCGGCTGGAGCGTACCCAGAATGTGCTCCGCGTCCGCATCAACGAACTGATACGGAACCGACATCATGTTGAGGCGACGTACCACGTCCACCCGGTCAATGCCGAACTGCGGGATAGACGGGATCGAGAGCGGCCGCTCCACCATCTTCCCCGGGCCGTAGCCGCGAATCTGGTACACCCCAGGCGGGATGCCCGCCGGGGCCCGGATGTACAGGTCGCCGGGGCCCTCCGTGCCGGCAGGCAGCGTCCCGATGGGGACCGTAATGGTAGAGCCCGCGCCGGGAATGGGAGCACCGGCCGAGTCCACGAAGACCAGCCCGGAGGTAGGCGGCACCGACACCGAAACGCTGCCCACATCCACTGGCACCCGGTCCACGTTGTTGGCGAAGGCCCGAAGGGGGATGATACCGTTCGCGCCGGGGGCCATCGCGTCCACGGTGTAGAAGTAGTCCTCCACCGCTGCCGTGCTCGGGTCGTCCCCGTGCACCACTTGCAGGCCCAGCGGGCTCTGCAAGGCCAGCACGTAGTGGCCGACCCCGGATGGCACGAAGTCGGAGGTCGCGTCGCCCAAGCCGTAGTAGGTGACGAAGCGCCGCGTCTTCCCCACGGCCAGGTCGGGCAGGGGCGGAACGTCCCAACGCACGGCTACCGCCCAATCCCGATTCAGGAACGACACTGGCAGCGGGGTGAAGTCAAACTGATAGTCGTTGGAGGCTACGCTAACGATACGGCCGATCTGCAACTGGTCCGGCCGGCCCGCCACGCTGTCGGCCCACAGCTTCTGCTCGGTGTCCTGACCGGCCAGCGTCCCCTTGAGAATCACGCCGGTAGTGCCGGCGGCCGAGCCCTTCTGGAACGACTGCCACACCTCCGGCACCGGCGGCGCGTTGCTGCCCGGGGTGTCGGCGAACAGGAAGTCAGTGGTTACCGGCGGGCGGGCCGGCGTCACGTAGATTGGCTGCCCGTCCGTGTCATCGGCGAACATGGGCGACTGAATCTCGCCGAACGTCGTGTCCATGACGTTGCGAATGCCCACTGCCATGGGTATGCCCGGAGGGGTGGGCACCCCCGTTATCGGGTCCGGCGGCCCCGCCGTGTCGTTCTTGACAAAGTACTCGATGCGCAGCGTGTCGCGCATGATGGTGTAGCGCTCGCGCACCAGCACCCATTGCAGCGCCGTCAAGGTGGAGGCAGTGTCAACGGGAATGCGCCACTCGCCCTCCACCGTGCGCGCGTCGCGCTGCGTCCAGGGCTCAACCAGCAGGTTCTCCAGGGTATTGGCGCCCTGGAACTCCGGTACGTGGGCAAAGCCCATCAGATTAGCCCAGTAGTTCCAGACGACTTGCGCGTTCGGCCCGGTAGAGCCGTCGGTATCCACGGCCACCGCTGTCGCGCCGGTGTAGGCGAAGTTGGGGTGGCTGCCGTCGCTGGCCAGAACCCAAACCCACTTCCGCCCCGCGATGGGCCAGCCAAACCTAGTGCCGAACCGCGGGCCTATCTCCAGGCCCCAAGTGCCGCCGGGATTCCACCCCAGACGCCACTCGTTCCCCTCGTAGAAGGGTCCCTCGATGAAGCTGTCAATGTGCCGAAAAGTCACGTAGCCGGTGGGGTCGGTGACCGAGGTGGTGGTCGAGGCCCAGGTGTGATCCCAGGGCCACGCCTGCCCCCAGACCTGAGGGCCATAGGCGCCCAGGATGACCACTACCAACGCGGCGGCACACCGCCACCGTGACCGATCCCGTTCGTGCAACGGAGTTCAGCTCCTTCCGTGCCTGCCATGCTCCCGGCAGGCACGACGGCAGTCAGGTCGCCGCCAGCCTAGCGGCCCACCCACATACGCGCCACCGCCGTCGCCTGCTGGCCATCGTCGCCCCGCGCCAGCACTCGGCAGATGTGGATACCCGGGGGCGCCTGCGTGCCGTGACTGCTGCGCCCGTCCCACAGCACCTCCTGCACCCCCTGGCCCAGCGCCTCGCCCTCGGTCACCCGCCGCACCAGGCGGCCAGCGATGTTGTGGATGTCTACCGTCACCGCGGCCGGCTGCGACAGGCTGAACCTGATGCTCGCCCCGCTCTGACCCCGGGTGGGCGTCGCAGTCAGGCCGCTTACGGTCAGCACCGTGCCCACGCTCTGCCCCGCCTGTAGCTCGAAGCGACGCGCCGCCCCCGCCACGCCGCTCCTGAACGTGTAGGAAACCTGGCTGCGCATGAAAACTGAGGTCTGGGCGTCCAGGTCCTTGAGCACGAACTTCACGTCCTTGGGTGCCGCCGAGACGTCCCAGCGCAGCGTGACCTGCTGGTTCGGCTCTACCGCCGCCACCTCGAACTCCCACTTCACGGCCTTGCCGGCCGGTCGGATGTCCTGAGCGTAGTTGCCGGAACGCTCCTCTCCCCAGTCGGTATGGGGGAAGTACAGGCTCACGGTGGGCATGGCTGGCGGCGGCTCGGACACGTCCAGCATGTCGTAGCCCTCCGACGCCGCGGCCGCCACCCCCGCGTAGTTCATGGGATCCCGCGTTCCCTCCACCTCCGCCGACAGCCGCACCCGCCAATCGGGCTGCGGCAGTTCGGCGGCACGCTGCTCCGGGACGCTGGCTGCGCCCAGTGCGAACAGGCGCAGCGTCATGTCGCGGGTCACGTTTAGCCAATAGCCCAGATTGGCCTTCATGACCCCGCTCAGAGGATCGCTGAACTCGTAATGGCCGCCCGACACGTCGGCCACCCAGGTAAACAGGATGCCGTTGGTGTAGCCGCGCCGGATGGCCTCGACCAGGTCAATGACCTCACCACCCGGCTGTACGAACTCCGCCGCAATCAGCGGCAGCCCCACGTGGTACGGGGAGCCGATCATGTTCCAGCCCAAGGGCGGCGTGGTGCCCCGCCGCAGCCGGATGAGGTAAGACGTGGTGGTGTCCACCGGCAAGCCGTTGAGGTCCACCATCGTGTCGGACGGAACCCTCACGAAGTACCCCAGCCCCGCCGGCGGCGTGCTCACGGTGGCGTCCACGCCGAAGGCGTCCGGCGGCTCCAGGCCCGCGAAGGCGTCCGGGAAGATGTGGTACTTGTTGCCGGCCGTGTCCTGAGGCAGCCAACGCCCCAGGGAGAAGGAGCCCACGGGCAGCCCCAGGACGGTCACGGGATCGGGATCAACCAGGTTGCGGGCCGGGAACGACACCATGCTCAAGCCCTTGCTGGCGATGGGCAGCGCAATGCGGAAGCTGACGGTGGCCACGTTGCCGGCGTTGCCGGCCGTATCGGAGGCAGTCAAGGTGACCGTGTGGCGCCCGTCGCTCAAGCCCGGCGGCGGGATGTTGTACTGAAAGGCCCCCGTGGCCACGTTGAAGGTGTAGCCTAGCTTGGGCACGCCATCAATGGTGAACACGATGGTCATTGGGTCAATCGGGTCCACCGCCGTGCGCATCAGGCCGGTGACAGTGGGCGTCGGGAAGTTGATGATCTGCCCCGGCCGCGGCGAGGTGATGATAATGCGCGGCCCCCGGAGCTGGAGGAAGCAGCGGCCATAGCCGAACTGGTAGTCTGGCCCCGGCACGCCCAGATCGAAGTTGGCCAGGGCCAAGTCCTCCAGGCGAGTCACCACATCGGTGCGCGTGCGCGTGGGGTCCTCTTGCCACAGCAGGGCGCAGGCCCCGGTCACGTGTGGCGAGGAGGCCGAGGTCCCTGCGAACCCGCCCATTCCGCCCGGCGGCGGAATCCCGTAGGTGACAGTGCTCACGTAGTCCGGCGCGGCGATCTCCGGCTTCAGGCGCAGATCGTCTGTCGGCCCCTCGGAGCTGAACGGCTCTTGCTCATCTACGTTCACGCCATCACCCACGCCGCCGACCCCGCGCGTCGCTCCCACCGTGAAGGCGCCCTTCGAGTCTGCGGGATACCTCAGGCTGCCCGCCCTGACCCGGTGCGCGGGCTCCACATTCCACACGGCGCGGAACAAATGGAAGACCCCAGGGCGCGCGGGATCCACGTTGACGGCCTTGATCCTTATCTGGTAAGTGATGGCCGGATCGGGCGCGATGAAGAACAGCACATCCCACGGCTCGTCGTCGCCGTTCTGAACGTAGCCACTAGTCGCGATCTCTGTGTTCGTGGACGGGTCCCAGATGGCTATGTCGTAGTCTTGATCGGTGTTGGCGGTTACGCCCGGCGTCTTCCACCAACTCAGATAGATGAACTCGATGAACTGCCACCCCGGCATGTCAATGCTCTGATCGCCGGGCGAATACTCGTGATAGGTGTCGTTGTTGGCATCGGTGAAAGTGCCGGCGTAGTGCATCTCCGCGTCGTTGCCGGCCGACACGCTGGCGATGATGTTGTTGGTCGCCAGGTTCTCCACGGCCAACGAGGCGCCGCTGGTGCCGTCGAATGGCCCCTCGCGGAACCCGAACGACATATTGATCACTTTCGTACCCGCGGCAATGGCCTGGTTGCACCCGTTTATCACGGCCAGCTCGGTGTCAACGGCCCACAGCCTCATGCTGGCGCCGGGCGCCACGTCGTGGGCGATCTCGGCAACCGCCGTTCCGTGCACGTCCGCCGCCGGGCTGTCAATGTCGCCGTCGGCGCGGAAGGACCGGGCCTCCACCGTGCTGGGCAGCTCGGTCCCCAGCAAAGGCCGGTAGCCCTGGAAGCCCACGTCCAGGATCGTGATGTCCACGCCCGTGCCGTCGAGCCCCACGGCCGCGAACGAGCCCGTCGGATCCATCAGCGCCAGACCCTCGGTGGTTACCGTGGGCTGCGCATACTTCGGCATCCGCACCATAGCCACATCGGCGCGATTGGCAATGCTGGGTAACTGGTTGATGGGAGCCAGAGCCTCGACGCGCCGGTCCCACCTGTACCTGACCTGAGCGCCATAGGCACCCAGGTCGGCGCCCTGCGCGGCCACGGGCGTCTTGAAGACCACCTCCACATGCGCCAGGCCGCCCATCAGCCTGATGCCGTGCGCCTCAGCATAGCTGTTCACCTGGCCTGGCTGGTCCTCGGCGACCACTACCAAACCGGCCAGCGGCAGCACCAAACTGGGGGAGGCTGCGGCCAGCCGCGCTTGGGGCACCCCAGGCAGCTGGGTCAGCAATCGGTCGCGTGCAAGGACGCCCCCTGGGAAGTAGGGACGGCCGGCTAGCGGGGCCTGGGCGCTACCTGGCACGGCCAAGCACAGTAGCGTGAATGCCAGCAGCAAACTGGCGACCCCGGCTGCTCGGCATCCCCGAATGGGGGCCGCAGCCGACCGGTTACGCTGTCGCCGAGGACCTATCACGCCCGCTCCTCCCTTCGCTGGGTGCTCCTGCGGAGCCGCGCGGCGCCCTGCCGCCGCCCACCCGCACCACACCCCCCACGGCTAGAGACGGACCAGCCCGCGCTGACTAGGGCGGAGGCGGCGGCGCGGGCACGGTGGTGAACAGGTTGTGCTGGCTATACACCCACCCCCTGCGGTTGGGCAGGTCCTGGTTGATGGTCGGTTCGTTGTCGGCCCGCACCCCTACACGCCAGCAATGCTGCGTATTGCCGGCTAGGTTGGGCGAGAAGTTCACCGTCTCCGTATGCGTGCTGGTGGCAAAGCGCACCGTGCGTGTGGCTACCGGGTTGCCGCTGGGCACGGGCGAGGCAAACACTTCCAGGCGGTATTGATCCGCCCCCAACGCCGCCGGCCAGGTGAAGTCAATGATATCGGTGGGCACGCCGGTGGCGCCGATCTCCGGGTCGGCTGCCGCTGCGCCCAGATCAGGCACCTCCAGGTAGGTGATCCCGTTGGGCGGGAAGCCGGCGCTGAGCTCCGACAGCATTGCGTCGGTCAAGGTGACCTGGGCCGCCCCTACCCGCCGCATCAGCCGCCAGGCCCGCACCGCTGACAGCGCGGTGGTGGGTGGGTTGACGCCGGGCTCGCCGGCCTCCGCGCTCACCGTCTGAGAGCGATACCAGTAGCGCGTGCCGGCAATCGGCTCCTCGTGGCTGAAGAGCACGTCCGCGCTTACAGCCACTTCCGCGCCGGCGATGATGAAGGTCTTCGGGCCGATGGTCTTCGTGGCGGCTACCAGGTCGCTGGGCGGGGCGTCCGCCCAGGTGCGATTGCCCTCCCCGTTCAGGGCCTCCTCGATGCTCAGGCCGCCGGCGTCGGGCTGGAAGTCCCGGAATACGCCCCGGTGGATCACGTAGCCAATCACCCTCGACTCGTACTTGGGCCGGGCTAGAGTCACCAGAATCGCCGGGGTGGCGCCGTCGGCCACCTGATGCACCCAGGCCTCGCCGTAGTGCGGCTGGCCTCCCACCCTCTCCCCCGAGGCCATCATGCCTAGACCGGCCACGGCCGCCAGGCCGACGAAGTAGCCCATGTAACGCTTCTGCTTCGCGGACTTGGCATGCGCCTTCATGCCCCTGGGCGTGTACAACGCGCGGAACAGGTCGTTGCGCTTGGGTATCTGGCCCGTCCGCCGCACGGCTGTGGAGACGTGGGGGTTGGTATTGGCCACGTTCATGGTGCCCACTTTGCGCAGCAGCAGCCGCTCCAACTCGGGCACCCACATGGGGCGCAAGGTGACCAGCACCTGCCCCTCCCTGATGCCCTCTTGCATGCCGAGGCTCAGGGTCGCCTTGCCGAAGTCGTCCACGATCAGCACCGTGCCCTCGGGCACCTTCTGGCTGACGATGCGGTCCACGGCTTCCTTGGCCGCCTGACGAAAAGCCTCGTTGATGAGGTTGTCCTCCGGCTCCCCGCGCCGGTAAGGCCGCGCCGTGGTGGCTACCGACACCTTGGCTCCATTGACGTACTCCTCCACGCCCACGTCAAAGAGCCGTACGTCCATGTCCACCCGCGCGCGGCCCTGCTTGGTCATCGCCTCAATGCTGTTGATGATGCCGACGCCCAGCATCTCCACCCCGAGACGCTCGCCTATGCGGGCCTTGTCCGGTTCGTCGAGGGGCAGACGCAGCCCCTCGGCGCGGATTATGGCCATCAGCTCCTCGGCGGAGGTCACCTGGTACTGGCGCGTGGCCTCCAGCTCGAGCGCCACAGCGTCGGCGGCGGCTCGACCCCGGGCTTCGCCGGGGAAGGCCGCAGATTTGTTCTCGAAGGGAAGCACAGCGATGGACGTCATCTCGCCGAGCTGGGCTTCAACAGGCTTGGGGACCAGGAAGGCGCACATAGGGAGCAGCAAGACCAGGATTATTGCCTCCAAAACGGTCCTGCTGCCTCGGGCAACGGTACTGTGGCACATGCCCTGACATCCTCCCTCTGACGCGCGGCGAGATGCCACCCGTCGAGCAGTCTGAGTCAGTATAACATAGGGCCTAGCATTTGTAAACTCGGATACAACAACCCCTCATCCGCCGCCGCGGCGCGTCGCGGCGGCGTGGGGACTCCACGCGTAGTTGCGGCCCGTCGGGAGTGGTGGCTGGGCACAAGAGGCGCCTGCATCGGCAGATAACAGACGGAAGGATGGCTTCGCACCCGTCACGCCGAGCCCACTCCCTTTGACCCTGGAGCCCGCGCGCGACTTCCCGGGCGCCGGGCGACCCCGGGCCCCTACGCGGCGCTCTTCAGCCCTGGCCTCACCTCCGCCTGCGGATTGCCGGCTGCCTGGTTGGTGACGACGCAGCCCGAGCCCCGTGGCTGCGGCGCACACTACAGGATCGCCTTCACCCGAAAAGCAATCCAGGCCTGCTGCCTGCCGTGCGGCACTAGAGTCAATAGGCTGCACGCTTTGGCCTCAGTGCCTCACCACAGACCCACAAGCCTGGGGAGCCCGAACTGTAGCTAGCGAGTAGCGCCGCACAGAGCGTCCCGCCGGCTGTGTCGTCTGCGGCAATTGGCGGAGGCTCCGTCCTTTCCGACGCGGCGGATTATAGCACAGGCCGCCCCTTATTGCAAGTTCAGGTTGGCGCTTTTTTGGCCGTCGAGCTGGCCCTTGCCTGCGCCTCTGCGCGTGCTTGCAGGCACTCCCACAAAGCGTCAACCTGAGCCCGAGTCTGCTTCAGGCTTCCCCCGTTGTCCAGCACCTCTTGGGCAGCCACCTCGGCCAGTCCCGCCCGCTCTTGAGAACGCAGGCGTTCCCGCGCTTCGGCCTCCGGCAACTTGTCGCGCCTGCGAAGGCGAGCCACCCGCGCCGCCAGCGGCGCTGTGACCAGCACGACTGCATCCGCCAGCCCCAGAGCGCCCATCTCCTTGAGCACTGCGGCCTCCAGAGCCACCACCTGCGGCGGCTGGCGCTTACTCGCCAGCCGCTCCAGCTCGGCCTCGATCCGCCGCAGCAGGGGCGGGTGGGTGATGGCGTTCAGCCGCTGCCTCGCCGCCTCGTCAGAGAAGATCAGGCGACCCAAGGCCGCACGGTCCAGGGAGCCATCTGCTCGCAGGTAGTCCGGGCCGAAGCTGTGCCTGATCTGTTCCCAGGCCGGCGAGCCAGGCGCCACCACCTGGCGAGCGATGGCATCGGCCTCGATGATGGCGGCCCCACGTTGGGCCAGCATATCGAGGACCGTGGTCTTGCCGCTGCCCGACTCGCCGACGATGCCCACCACCAACACTGGGTCTGGCTCTCCGCAGCCCCTGTCCGCGGGGCGGCTACTGCCGGCGCACGAACACCTACTCGTCTTCCGGCTGCGTCTCTTCTGCTGGGGCTACCGGCGTCTCGGCCTCTGCCGGCGCCTCCGCCTTGACCTCTGCCTCCGGCTCCTGCGCCTCGCCGGCCGCAGGCTCCGCCTCCTCTGTGGGCCCCTCGGCAGCCTCGGGTTTGGCCTTGGCCTTCGCCCGGCCCGCCGGCTTCTTGGCCGGCTTGCGCGCGGTGGCGCGCGCGCGCCGGGGCTGAGCAGCCTTGGCAGCCTTCTTCTCCCGCTCCTCCTGGGCCACCAGTTCGGCCTTGCGCTGCTCCAGTTGATCGCCGAACATGTCGCCCAGGGTCGGCCGTTCTGCTCGCTGGCTGCGCATATACTGCTGGTATTCCTTGCGCTCGGCCTCCTGCATGGCCTGCACGCGGCTCAGAGTCATGCGCCGCTCCTCCATGCGGATGTTGAGGATCTTCACCTCCAGCTCCTCACCGGGCTGCACCACCTCCTTCGCCTCCACACCACGCCGCTCGGTCAACTCCGAGTTGGGCACGATGCCTTCGATGCCTCCCTCGATCTGCACGAAAGCACCGAAGGGGACCACGCGGGTGACGCGTCCGTGCACCACACTGCCCACCCTGAGCTTCCTGGCCACTTCCTTCCAGGGGTCGGGCAGAATCTGCCGCAGCCCCAGGGAGATGCGGTCGTGCTCCCGGTCTAGCTTGAGCACCATCACCTGGATGGTCTGGCCTACTTTGACCGCTTCCGAAGGGTGCCGAATGCGGGTCCAGGACATCTCCGAGATGTGCAGCAGGCCGTCCACGCCGCCCAGGTCCACAAAGGCGCCGTAGTCGGTGATGCTGCGCACCCGTCCTTCGAAGACCGCTCCCTCCACCAGCTTGGCCAGGGTCTCCTGGCGGCGGTCCGTCCGCTCCTCCTCCAGTACCTGGCGGTGTGACAGGATCACCTTCTTCTGCGCCCGCTGCGCTTCGATGACCTTGAGTCGCAGGGAGCGGCCCACGAAGCGGTCCAGATCGCGCAGCCGCCGGGCGCCCACGTGCGAGGCGGGCACGAAGCCCTGCACGCCCAAGTCCACGCGCAAGCCGCCCTTGACGCGCTCCGTCACCATGGCGGTGATGACCTCGCCCGTCTGGTGCGCCTTCAGGATGCGGTTCCAGACGTGCTCGTAGTCCGCTCGCTTCTTGGAGAGCACTATGCTGCCCTCCTCGTCCTCGATGCGGACAATGGCCACGCCGATGGTCTCGCCGGTGCGGGGCACCTCGGTCGGACTGGGAAACTCGTAGCTGGGGATCACGCCCTCGTACTTGGCGCCGATGTCCACCAGCACGCCGTCGTCGCTGACGGCAACGACCGTGCCCTGCACGATCTCGCCCTCGCGCAGCTCGGGCAGGCCCTCGGCCACGACCGCCTCGGCCATGCTGTCCGGGCCAGCCTCGGGCGCTGCGACCGTCTCCAGTTCGGTCACTGGTTGGGGCCGTGTGGGTGCCGGCTGCGGCCTCGCCGGCGCCTTGTCGGCAGCCTCCGCGGCCTGGTCGGCTTGCGCCTGCTTCTTCCTCTCCTCGAGCAGACGTAGAGCTGTCTCCGGGTCGAGGATGCGATCAATCGCATCGCCAGAGTCGAAAGACATGATGGAAAGGCTCCTTCCTACCAGTCAATAGCGTTCGACCAACGTCCCAGGGCCAACTAGACGTCTCACTCAGGTCCCAAAGCACAGCATCCCGCTAACGCCTCACACGGCGAACCGTGAGTTCTGCACTGCGGCCGTGCGCCTCAATGAACCGAGAAGGGCCTCACCTCCTTGGCGATGACCACTGTGGCTACCCCTCCCAGGGGCTCATATCCCGCCAATTGTCCCCCACGGCAACATCCACTGTCAAGGGCACCGCTAGCTGGCAAGCCCCTGACATGGCCTCCCGGGTAAGCCGGCAGGTCGCCGCCAGCTCCTGCTGCGGCGCCTCCAGCACCAACTCGTCGTGCACCTGAAGCAGCATACGCGCCTGCGATCCTTGCTCCTTCAGCCGGCGGGCCAGGGCGACCATGGCCATCTTCATAATGTCCGCCGCGCTGCCCTGGATGGGGTGGTTCGCTGCCGCCCGCTCGGCGTAGGAGCGGCTGCCTGGGTTCGGGCTGGCCAGGTCGGGCATGGCTCGCCGCCGGCCGAAAAGCGTGGAGACTGCGCCCTCGGCGCGGGCTCGCCTGAGGGTCTCGTCCAGGTACTTCTTGACCCCAGACAGCTTGGCGAAGTAGCTGCGGATGAAATCCTGCGCCTCCTGCTCGCTGACCCCGATGTCCTGGGCCAGGGCTCGCGGCCCCATGCCGTAGATGACCGCGAAGTTGACCGTCTTGGCCCGGCGGCGCATCTCCGGGGTGACCGCCGCCGGAGTAAGCTCGAAGATCTCCGCCGCCGTGCGCGTGTGGATGTCCTCGCCGGCGCGAAACGCCGCCAGCAAGTGCTCGTCCTGGGACAAGTGTGCCAGCAGCCGCAGCTCAATCTGGGAGTAGTCCGCGGAGATGAGCTGCCAGCCCGGCCGGTCGGTGACGAAACAGGCGCGGATCTCGCGCCCCCATTCGGTGCGAATGGGGATGTTTTGCAGGTTCGGATCGCTGCTGGAGAGGCGCCCCGTGGCGACCACCGTCTGGTTGAAGGTGGTGTGGATGCGATTGGTCTCCGGCTCCACCAGCCGCAGCAGGCCGTCCACGTAGGTGGACTTAAGCTTGGCGAAGCCCCGGTAGTCCAGGATGGTGCGCCCGATCTCGTGCTCCGCCGCCAGCGCTTCCAGGACCTCGGCGCTGGTGGACAAGCCGGTCTGGGTGCGTCTCCCTCCGGGCAGCTTCAGCTCCTCAAAGAGCACCTGGCGCAGTTGCTGCGGCGAGTCCACGTTGAACTCGCGTCCCGCCAGCTCGTAGATGCGGGCCCGCAGCTCATCGGCTCGCGCCTGCATCTGCTGCTCCAGTTGGCGCAAGCGCCCGGCGTCCAGCGCTATGCCCGTCAGCTCCAGCTCGACCAGGACGGGTACGAGAGGCATCTCCACGTCTCGGTACAGCCCCGCCGCCGAGCTTTGCGCCACGCTGTCCAGCAACACTTCCCGCAGGCGCACCACCGTCTCCGCCTCCGCACAGGCGCGCCGCTGGGCGCGGTCCAGTTCCCCCGGCCGGGTCTGCTCCGGCTGCTGCCCGCGCTGCTTGCGGCCCGGAGCCGCCGGCAGTGAGGCGTCCAGCAGTTCGGCGGCCAGTTGATCCAGCGTGTGCACGCTGCGGTGCGGCGCCACGGCGTAGGAGGCCACCATGCTGTCGAACGCCAGGCCCACCAGCTCCGCGCCGTGCCGCCGCAGTATCACGGCCGTTCGCTTCAGGTCGTGGCCCCACTTCTCCATCTCGGGGTTCGCCAATAGGCCCCGGAGCCGTTGGGCCGCCGGCGCCTCATGGGCACCATCGCTCTGAGCGAAGAGCCCAGCGCCTTCCGGCGTCGTCCGCACCAGCCAGGCAGCGGGCACGAAGGCCGCTGCGCCCTCCTCCACGGCGAAAGCAATCCCTCGCAGATCGGCAGCGACCTCGCGCTCCTCGGTGGCCAGGCAGGCGAGGGCCGCGTGGCCGGCTGCTTCCAGTTGGTCGCACAGCTTGTCCAGGGCTTCGGCCTGCGCCGCTAACTGGTACTCGCCCTCCCACTCAGTCCCAGCCGGAAGCCTGGTGACCAGGCTCGTGAATCCGAGCCGCTGGAACAGCTTGCGGGCTTGCTCCGGGTGCTGGCGGTCCACCTGTGCCGCCCACAGGTCTACCTGCACAGGAGCGTCTGCTCTGAGCGTGGCCAGGCTCTTGCTCAGGCGGGCCTGCGCGGCGTGCTCTCTGAGCAACCCCCGCAGCTTCGCCTCTGCTACCTCGTCCAGGCGCTCCAGCAGGCCTTCCAGCGAGCCGAACTGCGCCAGCAGCTTGGCGGCGGTCTTCGGGCCGATCCCCGGCACGCCGGGGATATTGTCCGTGGTGTCGCCGACCAGGCCCTTGTAGTCGGAAAGCTGCTCCGGTTTGACGCCGTACTCAGCCTCCACTGCGGCGCGGTCGTAGCGCCGGGTGTCCTTGACGCCGTGGAGCGTGGCCAGCACTTGCGTACGCTCGTCCACAAGCTGAAGCGCGTCCCGGTCGCCGGTGACGATGACCACGTCGTGCCCGGCCGCTTGGGCCTGCCGGGCGACGGCGGCGATGGCGTCGTCGGCCTCGTAGCCCGGCTGCTCCAGCACGGGAATGCCGAAGGCCTGCACGATGTCGTGCACCAGGGCGAACTGGGGCACCAGGTCCTCAGGGGCCGGCGGGCGCTGTGCTTTGTACTCCGCATACTGCTGGTGGCGGAACGTCTCGCCCGGCGGATCGAAGGCCACCACCAACAGATCAGGCTTCTCGCTTTGCAGAAGCCCCAGCAGCATCTGCGCGAACCCGTAGGCCGCGTGGGTGGGAATGCCGTCGGAGGTGCTCAGAGGCGGCAGCGCGTGGTAGGCGCGATGGATCAGACTGTTAGCGTCAACGGCGACGAACTTCCGTGCCAAGTCGTGCCTCCCCGGGCCTGAAGCCCGACGAGTGAGCCAGAGTCGGTGCGGGAGGTTAGCTGCCTCTGCACCTGCAGAACCTCCCGCCGCGCCAACTGCGTGCGGCAGCATCCCTGCCGACCGCGCCGGCCGGCCATGCTGGCAGGCAGAAGGACCTTCCTTGCCTGCGTCCCACGGCCTGTGGGCCGTGGCTCACCTATTGCAGTTCCGGCCCGAGCCACGGGTGCTCCAGCAGATGCGTGGCCGGGCTCATCTTCCGCAGAGCAATGTACTGGTCCCAGCGGCTCTCGCCGCCGTATGGGAAGGCGCCGAACAACTCCTCCAACGGCCGCCGCACTCGCAGCGGCACCAGCCGAGCCTGCGGGCTGAGGCCGGCGGCCTTCCTGGCCATCTCGACGGCCTTCGACAGCCCCCCCAGATCGTCAACCAACTTATTCTGCTTGGCCTGGCGGCCCGTGAAGATCCGCCCGTCGGCCAGCTTCCTTACTTCCTCCTTCTTCATCTTCCGACCTGCGGCCACGTCCGTGATGAACTGATCCAGCACGTCGTCAATCACCTGTTGCAGGTACTGACGCTCGTCCGGCCGCATGTGCCGGAACGGCGACATGGTGTCCTTGTACTGCCCGCTGCGAATGGTGTTGGCGGTGACGCCGTACTTCTTCATCAGGTCTGCGGCCTCGTACCCCTCCATGATCACGCCGATGCTGCCGGTTACCGTCCCAGGGTCTGCCACGATCTTGTCGGCGGCGGCGGCCACGTAGTACGCCCCGGAGGCGCCCACGTCGCCCAGAGAGGCGATCACGGGCTTGTGCGTGTCGTCCCGGTACTTGTTGACGGCGCTGTATATCTCCTGAGCGGCCGCCGCAGACCCGCCGGGGCTGTCAATGCGCAAGATGACCGCCTTGATGTCGCTGTTCTGAGCGGCACGCTTTAGCTCGCCTGCTACCTCGTCGCAGCCGGCGGTCAGGCCGAAGAGCGAGGCCCCGCTCCCGCCGCCGGTGATCATGCCGCTGATCTGCACGAGGCCGATCTGCTCGCCGCCCAGAGCCAAGCCGCCCCCACCACCGCTCAGCGCCGCCGCGATCATAGCCATGCCCATGAAGCCGATCAGAATGAGCCCGGCTATCACCACGACAATGATGATAGGCCAACGGCTGGGCTTCTTGCGCGGCGGCGGCTGATAGGCATAGCCGTAGTAAGGCGCGTAGTAGTACCCGCCCGGCCATGGCGGCGGCTGCTGCGCTGCCTGGACCCCCGGCGGGGCGGCCTGCGGCGCCTCAGCCGCTGCCGGCGGCGGAGGTACAGCTTGGCCCTCGCCGGGTGGTTGCCTCGGATACTCCGGTCCTGCTTGGTTCTCGCCTGCCATCCGCTTCACGCCCCCTTCTCAGATGCTGGCCTGCCTTGACACTGGTTGTGCCTACGCCTATAATCGCCCCTGCCTGCCGGCCGGCAGGCCTGGTTGCCGGAGTGGCGGAATAGGTAGACGCACTGGACTCAAAATCCAGCGGAGCGCGAGCTTCGTGCCGGTTCGAGTCCGGCCTCCGGCACCACTTCGCTGTCTAGGCCCACCGCGCCCTGGCTATTCTCCTACTCCGCCGAGGTCGTTCTCTCCGCCGCCTCACGGCCCATGTCCCGGAACTTCCGGTAGCGCCGCTCCAGCAGCTCCTGGGTAGGCAGCTTCTCCAACTGCGCGAGCGCTCGGAGGATAGCGGCCTTGACCCGCGCCGCGATCTCGGCGTAGTCGCGGTGCGCGCCGCCCAAGGGTTCGGGGATGATCTCGTCAATCACGCCCAGGGCCAGGGCGTCCTCGGCCGTGAGCTTGAGGGCCGCGGCCATCTCCGCCTTGCGCTCGGTGTCGCGCCAGAGGATGGAGGCGCAGCTTTCGGGGGCTATCACCGAGTAGTAGCTGTGCTCCAGCATGGCAATGCGATCGCCCACGCCCAGTCCAATGGCCCCTCCACTGCCGCCCTCGCCGATGACCACCACCACGATGGGCACCGGCAGCAGCGACATCTCCCGCTGGTTGAAGGCGATGGCCTCGCTGATGCCACGCGCCTCGGCCTCCTCCAGGCAGGCGGCCCCCGAGGTGTCCAGGAAGGTGATGACGGGCCGCCGCAGCTTGGCGGCAAACTGCATGACCCGCAGGGCTTTGCGGTAGCCCTCCGGGTGGGCCATGCCGAAGTTGCGCCGCTGTCGCTCCCGGGCCGTGCGCGCCTTCTGGTGCCCGGCGATGGCCACCGGCCGCCCCTCCAGGAAGGCCAGGCCGGCCACAACGGCCGGGTCGTCGCGGAAGCGGCGGTCGCCGTGCAGCTCCACGAACTCGTCGCAGATGGCCTGCACATAGTCCAGCGTGTAGGGCCGGTCCTGGTGCCTGGCTAGAGCCACCTTGTCCCACGGCGTCATGTTCGAGAAGATCTCCCTGGTCAGCTCATCCTTGCGCCGCTCCAGGTCGGCGATCCTGGGGCTCAGGTCCAGCCCCTGGGTGGCCTGCAGCTCCTTCAGCTCGGCGATGTTCTGCTCCAACTGCTGCAAAGGGCGCTCGAGCGGTATCCAACGCGATAGGCTGGAGCTGCGTCTGCGCATGGCTACTCGGTCGCACTCTCCTGGCTCGGGCTGGCCGCGGGAGCCTCATGCCAGCACCAGCGCAGGATTCTCCCCAGCGTGTCGCGCAGCTCGCGGCGCTCGACGATGCCGTCGAGCATGCCGTGCTCGTACTGGAACTCCGCCCGCTGCGCCTCCGGCGGGATTCTCACCTTCAGGCTCAACTCGATGACCCGGGGGCCCGTGAAGCCCATGGCCGCACCGGGCTCGGCCAGGATGATGTCGCCCAGCGAGGTGAAGCTGGCCAGGACCCCCGCGTAGGTCATGTCGGTGATGACCGTGATATAGGGCAGGCCCGCGCGGTCCAGCCGGCCCAAGGCCGCGGCCGTCTTGGGCATGGCCATCAGCGAGATGAGCGACTCCTGCATGCGGGCGCCGCCAGACGCGGAGATGACGATCAGGGGCCAGCGCTGGGCCAGGGCCTGCTCGGCCGCGCGCACCACCCGCTCGCCCACCTCAAAGCCCATGCTGCCGCCGCGGAAGCGCATATCCATGACAGCCAGGACCGCCGGCAGGCCGTGGATGCGCCCCTCGCCAATGACGATAGCCTCAGAGAGGCCCGTCTTGGCCCGATCGCCGCGCAGCTTCTCCATGTACTCGGGGAAGTCCAGGGGGTTGCGCAGCGAGGGCCCGCACTCGTACTGGCGGAAGCTGTCGGGGTCCACCGTTATGGCCAGCCGCTCCTCCGCGCCCAGCCGGAAGTGGTGACCGCACTTGGGGCACACCTTCAGGCTGCGCTCCAGGTCGCGCCGATAGAGCATCTCCCGACAGCCGGGGCACTTCTCCCACAGGTCGGGAGGCCCGCTGCCGGAGTTCGCGCCGGCCTGGTTGCTAGCCGAGGGCATCAAGACACCTCGCCGGCGCCCACCGCAGGAGGTGGCCAGCCGCTGGCGGCTGAGGCTTTACTTGGGGATTGTGCATGTGCTATGATAGCGCCCGATTCCCCTGCCACGGCTTCGTCGCCCGACGACTCCGTCGCCAGAGCAAGGTGGTACTGCAACGTGGGGGAGATGGATGATCTCCGTCGGCAGATAGATGCGCTGGACCAGGACATCGTCGCCTTGCTCGTAGAGCGTGCTCGCCTGGCTCAGCGCATTGGTCAGCTCAAGGGCGAGCAGGGCTCGGCCACCTTCGCGCCCGCGCGCGAGAGCGACATTCTGCGTCACATCAAAGAACTGCCGACGGCCCCGCTGAAGACAGAGGCCGTCGCTGCCGTGTTCGGCGAGATTGTCTCGGCCTGTCGGGCCCTGGAACAGCCCCTGGTGGTGGCCTATCTAGGGCCCCAGCACACTTACAGCCACTTGGCAGCGCTCCGCCGCTTCGGCTCTCAGGCCAGTTTCCTGGCCACGGCCAGCGTGGGCGAGGCCTTCGCCGCCGTCAGCAAGGGCAACGCGGACGTCGGCATGGTCCCAGTCGAGAACTCCCTGCACGGCGTCGAGGCCCAGACCCTGGACGCGCTGAGCCAGGCCGACCTGCTCATCTGCGGCGAGTCCCACCTGCCCATACACCACTGCCTGGCGGCCGCCTGCCCGCAGCAAGAGATTACCACGGTTTTCTCTCATCCGCAAGCCCTGGCGCAATGCGACGGCTGGCTGAAAGCCAATCTGCCCAGGGCGGAACGGGTGGAAGCCGCCAGCACGGTGACGGGTGCCGAGTCGGCCGCCCGTACGCCGGGCGGGGCGGCCCTCTGTTCCCAAATGGCGGCCGAGGCCCACGGCCTCCAGGTGCTCGCCGAGAACGTGGAGGACCTGCCGAATAACCGCACCCGCTTCCTGGTTATCTCGTTGCTGGACTGCCCTCCCACCGGCCGCGACAAGACCTCTATCGTCATGGCCACCCGGCACGAGGCTGGCGCCCTGTACCACGCCCTGACGCCCTTCCAGGAAAACGGCATCAACATGACGCTGATCGAGTCTCGGCCTACCCGGCACACTCCCTGGGAGTACCACTTCTTTGTTGACTTCCAGGGGCACAAGGCGGACGAGAACGTAGCCCGGGCCCTGGCGGCCCTGCGCGAACGGTGTTTGTTTGTAAAGGTGCTGGGCTCCTATCCGGAGGCCGACCTCCTCTAGGCGGCCCGAATCTCAGCCATCTTCTGGAAGGCCGCCTGCCCCTCATCGGTCTTGGGGAACTCGCCAAGCATGCGGATGCGGTCGGCCAGGCCGGGCTGCTCGCTGATGAACGTGCCGATGCGGTAGTGACGCTCCACCTGCTCGGCGTCGGTGGACAACTCGCCGCTGGCGGCCAGGTACTGGCGCAGCTCGGAGCTGTCCACCTGCGCCATGACGTCGGACTCCAGCGCCAGCTTGACCATAGAAGCATTCACCACCGCGATTCTGCCCACCAGCAGCAGGGCCGCCCGATCCGCCGACCACTCGATGACTTCCGACCAGCCGCTGAGCACGAAGGCAAGCAGCCCCGCCGGCCACCAGACCAGCCTCCAGATGCGATGGGCGCTGCGCAGGTAGGTGATCACATTCATCATGCGCACGTGCCCGCACTTGATGTGCCCCAGTTCGTGACCCAGGGCCGCCGCCAGCTCCTCGCCGGTCAGCGCCTGCTGGGCGGGCCTGGTGATGATGAGGGCCGGACGCCGGCCCGAAAGCGTGGACACCATGGCCACCTCGTCCTCCAGCACATACGCCTCCGGCTCCCGCACGCCCATCAACTGGCACTGCGAGCGCAGCAGTTGCCAGATCTCCGGGTAGTTGTTGCCCATCACCTTGGCGCGCGGCCCCAGCTTCTTCAGCCGCTTGCGCATGGGGGCGCAGGCCAGGACGGGCACCACCAACAGGGCGGCGAAGGGCCAGAGGACCAGCACGGCTGGCGGCTGCCACAGCAGTGGGGGCGGCTTGCGCAAAGCCAGTATCTTCTCCCTCTGCTCCTTGGTCAGCTCCTCCAGCTCCTTCTTGCTGATCTCGGCGCGAGAGCTCTCCGCCGCCTTCTGCCGGGCGGTATGGGCCATCCAGTAGGCGGCTCCCGCCAGCAGGGCACAGAAGACGATCACGCCCAGGACTGCCTGCAAGTAGAGGGTGCGCTCACCGGGATAGCGGAAGTCCTTGCCTAGCAGTACCTGGCGCTTCTTGCGCTTGGCAATACTTACCCGCAGCGCCATCTCAGTCTCACTCCTCGCGACCAAACGCCGCCTGCATGTCCGCGCGGCGTATCAGGCGTACCGATTTGATGCGTTGACCGTCGCAGGCCTCCACCACCAGCTCGAACCCATCCCCTAGTATTCGCTCCCCAACCTCAGGCACCTTTCCCGTCTGTGCAAAAACGAACCCCCCGATGGTATGATAGTCGCCCTCGGGGATGCGTACGCCCAGGGCCTCGCTCACGTCGTCAATCGCGGCGCCTGCGTCCACCAGGGCCTCTGTGGGGCTCAGCGGCTGGATCTCCGGCGGCTCGCGGTCGTGCTCGTCCCGGATCTCGCCCACGATCTCCTCCAGGATGTCCTCGATGGTCACCAGGCCCTCCGTGCCGCCATACTCGTCCAGCACCACGGCCATGTGCACGTGCTCGCGCCGCAGTTCCGCCAGCAGCTCGTCAATCTTCTTCGTCCCCGGCACCTGGATGGGCTGGCGCACGATGCCGCGCACGCGCAGGGCGCGGTCACCCTCGGCCAACTGGCCCAGCAGATCGTTCACGTAGGCGATGCCCGTGATGTTGTCAATGGTCTCCCGATAGACCGGGATGCGCGAAAGCCCCTTCTCCTCGGCGATGGCCAGCACGTCTTCGGGCGTGGCCTCCTCGTCCACCGCCACTATGTCCACGCGCGGGGTCATGATCTCGTAGGCCGAGGTGGCGCCCAGCTCGATGACCCTCTCGATCATGTCGCGCTCCATGGGCTGCACCGTGCCCTCTTCCTCCCCCACCTCGGCCGCGGCACGAATGTCCTCGGCCGTCAGGAAGCGCCGGGCCTCGCGCACCTTCAGCCCGAACAGCCGCAGCACGGCGCCGCTGATGGCCGTCAGGACCCTCACCGCAGGTCGGAGGCCCAGCGTCAGGACCCGCACCGGCCGCGCCACCCACAGCACCATCCGCGTAGGATAACGCTTGGCGAAGCTCTTGGGTGTCAGCTCGCAGACAATCACGATGAAGGCCAGCATGAGGCCCGAAGCCAGGGCCAGCCAGCGCCCGGGCTCCTGGCTGAGCCGCATCACCAGCCCGGTGGTCAGGTTGGAGACCAGGATGATGAAGAGCGTAATGCCGGCAATGATGGCGCTCAGGTAGTCGGCATTGGCCCGCGTCAGGCCCTCCACGAGCCGCGCGCGGGGCTCGCCGGCCTCGACCAGCCTGCGCAGGCGCACTCGGTTTACCGAGACGAGCGCCGTCTCGGAGAGCGACAGCAGGAAGATCGCCAGCAAGCCCACAGCGATGGCGGCGACTTCCACGATTGCTACCGGGTCCTGCACGAACTCCCGCCCTCCTGGCCTGACCTCGCAGGCCGGGCCCCTAGCGGGCCTCCGGCGCCTCCACTATGCGCACTTGGGCCACGCGCCGGTCATCAACCTTCTCCACGGTCAGCCGCAGTCCGCGATACTCACAGGTGTCGCCTTCCCGCGGCACTCGGCCCAGGGAGTAGTATACCAGGCCGCTGACGCTTTCGAACTCGGCAGGGGGCATGCGCCGCCGCAGATGGCGATTCAACTCGTAGATGCTGGCCGACCCGTCGCACAGATACTCGCGAGAGCCAACCTCGATCACATGGGCGCCCTTGACGTCGTACTCGTCCATGATCTCGCCCACGATCTCCTCCAGCAGGTCCTCCACAGTGACCAGGCCGGCCACCCCGCCGTACTCGTCCACCACGATAGCCATCAGCCGCTGGATGCGCTGTAGCTCCCGCAGCAGCGTGCTCACCTTCTGGCTCTCTGGCACCATCAACGCCCGCCGCACCACTTGCCTGGCCGGCGCGTCCATCTGGCCGCGCCGGATGTAGGGCAGCAGGTCCTTGGCGTAGAGGATGCCCACGATGTTGTCTATGTGCTCCTCATACACGGGCAGCCGCGAGTGCCTGCTCTCCACCAGCAAGACCAGGGCCTGGCTGAGGGGCTCGTCGGCCTCCACACAGGCCATATCCACCCGGGGGACCATGACCTGCGCGGCCACCGCGTCGGAGAAGTGGAACACCCCGCGCAGCATGCGGCGTTCCGCTTCCTCCAGCGTCCCTTCCTGCTGGCCCAGCTCGATCATGTCCTTGAGGTCTTCCTCGGTCATGCTGGGAGCGCCGCGCTTGCCTCCGCTCAGGACCCAGGTGGCCCCTTCCGCCAGACCGCGCATGACCATGATCACCGGCCACAGAACCAGGGTCAGCAGGCGCAGGGGGGCCGCGCCCAGCAGGGCGGTGCGCCGTGGGTTCTGGATGGCGAAGAGGATGGGGGTGATCTCGGCCAGGATCAGCCAGATCACAGCCACGCCAAAGAAGGCAACGTAGTAGGCATAGGCCGCCGGCAGTTGGGCCTCGGCCAACACGGTCGCCAGGGTCTCGGAGCTGTACTGGCAAGCCGTAATGCCCACCAGGATGGCGGACAGAACCAGCGTGGGGCTGTCCAGCAGCTTATAGAGGATGCCGGCCGACCGGGCGCCTGCTTCCCGCCAGTTGGCCGCCTCCGCCTTGCTCACCGCCAAGTACCCTATCTCGGAGGCGGCGAGGAATCCCTGGGCGACCAACAGGGCGCCCAGAATGCCCAGACCAGCCGCTAACGGCAACTCCAAGGGAGGGGTTCCTCCTGAGCGGGCGAAGCCGCGCCCCCAGACGTCCTCGGCCCTGCAATGCACACGGATTATAGCACGAGGGGTCGCCTAAGTCCACTTCCCGGCACACTCGCAGCCGCGCCGCCGGGAGCCGATTCAGCTCCTGTCCTGGGGCTTCGTCTTGCCTTCCGCGCGCTCGTGTGTGGAGGCTTGTGGCCCGTCCGCCGCCTGCTCACCTGCCCCCAGCGCCCCCTTCTCCACTGCGAAGCCCATCATCCCGCGCTGCCCCAACAGGCGCAGATACTCCGTCACCCCCACCTCGGCTTCCCGTTGGCTCAGCTTGTAGGCCCGCGCCACTTCGGCCACCACCTGCTCGACGGTGTGCTCGCCATCGCACAGGCGCCACACCCGCGAGCCCACCTCATCCAGCGTGAGGTCACGCTGTATCGGCACATAGAACAAGAGGGACACCACCCGCCCCCGCAGGCCCTTGCGGCGCGACAGCGTCACCACCACCTCGCCGGCGTCGTTGTCGCGCCAGTTCAGGTTGGGGTTGCGCAGGGGAATGGCTTCCAGGCTCTGCCGCCGCGTTAGCTGCGGCCCGCCTTTGCGCCTTCCTAGCTTTGCGAGCAGGCTGCCAAAAACGCCCACGTTCATTATGTCCGCCCTGCCTGGCAACAGCCAGGCGTGTCTCGGCCACGCTACGGCACAGCCTCCTCGGGCAAGGCTAAGGCCCCGAGCTGCTCCAACCCTCGCCTGGCTGCCTCCGCGTAGCCCGACTTGGGGTGGCCGTCCACAAACGCCTGATAAGCTTCGCGCGCCTTGGCGTAGTTCAGCGAATCCTGCCAGGAACGCGCGAGCCAGTAATCGGCATACTCCGCGTAGCGGCTATTGGCGTGCCGCTCCAGGACCTGCCGGTAACCGGCGCGCACGGCTTCGATCACCCGCCCCCGCCAGGCCATGTGCTGCTCAATGGCACGCCGGAAGTCCGCCAGCGCCTCGCTGTCCGCCTGCCCCTTGGGCGCAGCGACGCGGAAGCTGCCGGTGGCCTCCAGCTCCTTGAGCCGGCCGTGCCGGCCCTTCTGCGCCACCTGGAGCATGGGGTAGGCGACGATCACCTTGTGGCGCCCGAGGCTTCGCCCCAGGTCGAAGAGGTGGTTCAGTTCGACCTTGGCGCTGCGCGCCTCCCTACTGGCCAGAACGATCCGCGAGGCCACCAGAGGGACCTGCTGAGGCCTGCCCCACTCCAAGGGCTGGCCCTCGGGCGCCTCCAGCCGGCAGAGCGGCACCCCCGGCGTGGGCTGAAGCAGCACTGGTCCCCGCGAGACGTTCTCCACGGTCACCGTCAGCCAAAGCGGCTCGTAGGGCACAATGCTGACCTTGTCCAGCTTGGCGCTGAGGCGCAGGCTGCCAGCGGAAGCCGGCTGTGCCTCCTGCGACTCCTGCGCCGCCGCCGCGGCGAGCCAGGCCGCAGCGAAAATGACCGCAACCGCGGCCTGGAACGCCCGAGCCCTGAACCCAGGCGCCACCAGCGCGAAGGGCCGAGCCGTAGGCCTCAGCGTCCATCCTGGAGATCGCGACCTCATGCGGCTAGCCCTTCCTGGCCTCATTGCGCAGCGTGATGAGCGTCACCTCCGGCGGGCAGCCCAGGCGGAAGTAGTTCCCCGCACATACGCCCCGGCTGGCGTAAAGCCAGGTGTCGCCGAGGCGCGTCAAGCCGATGGCACGCCTGCGGTAGTCGCGGCAGGGGGCCCAGATGAGCCCCACCAGCGGCAGCCGCACCTGCCCGCCGTGAGTATGCCCGCAGAGCGCCAGGCCCACGCGCTGTATGCCCTCATGGTCGGCAACGTCCGGCGAGTGGCACAGCAGCACACAGGGGGCCCCTTCGGGCACCTGAGCCAAGGTCGCGGTCAGGTCGTCGCGGTGCGAATACGGATCGCCGCAGCCGGCCAGCCACAGGCTGGCCCCGTCGAGGCGCACCTCCTGGCTCTCGTTCTCCAGCAGCCGCACCCCCACCTGGGCCAGCAGCTCTCGCCATTTCTGGACGCTGAAGGCGCGCCGGTGTACTCCCAGAAGGCGCAGCAGCCAGGTCCAACTGTAGTCGTGATTGCCCAGGGCCGCCGAGACGCCGTACTTGGCCCGCAGCGTGGCCAGGATGGGCAGCAAGCGCGGCGCACAGTCGTGCCGCGTCACCAGGTCGCCTGTCAGCACTATCAAGTCCGGCTCCAGGGAGTTCGCGATGGCTGTGGCGCGCAGGGCCATTCTGTCCCGGAAGCGGCTTCTGCCGATGTGGAAGTCGGTCAGGTGAACCAGGCGCAAGCCATCCAGAGCCGGGGGCAGCCCCTTCAGCTCGATGTGGAGCTGCTCCACTCGCAGCCGCCTGGGCTCGACGAGGAAGCCGTAGGCCAACAGTAGCGCCAGGCCCGCCCCTGCCAACCACAGGAGTTGCGTTGCATTCATTGAGCGCTGCTATCGCCGGGACCGGGGCCGGAAGGGCCCCGCATGGCGCGGTTGATCCGCCTCAGGATGAAGACGGCGGTCAGCAGGCACGTAGCTACCGCCGCCCCGGAGAACACAATGTACGCACTGTCCCCCAGGTACTGCTCCGCCAGCACCTGCGCAGCAGACAGGAAGACGCACACGCCCAGGGCCGCCACCCACACCTCCACGACGAGCCGGCGCACCAGCCTCGCCGGCACTCCCCCGCCGGCCAGCCGCGCGACCAGCAGACAGGATAGCATGGCCAGGCTGATGAGCACAACCACCAGCAGGGAGGCCAGGTCGCGAGCCTGTTCACGCAGCAGACCGCCCATCACGCCCTCCCCCTTGGCGGCAGCAGTAGTCCCGGCTGCCGCTACGCCGCCCGGGTCTCCGCCAGGAAGCTCTGCCCCGGCTTGCCCGACCAGTCTAAGCCCAGAGCCTCCGCCACCGTCGCGCCCAGAGCGGCGAAGGTGTCCCGAGCGCCCAGGTCCACGCCTGGGCGCAGGCGCTCGCCGCACGCCAGCAGCGGCACGTACTCCCGCGAGTGGTCGGTGCCGGGCGTAGTCGGGTCACAGCCGTGATCGGCGGTCAGGAACAGCATGTCGTCAGGCCGCATGATTGCCAGCACCTTGGGTAGCCAGCCGTCGAACTCCTCCAGCGCGCCGGCGAAGCCCTGCGCATCGTTACGGTGCCCGAAGACCATGTCAAACTCGACCAGGTTGGCCATGATGATGCCCGGCGCACGGCGCTGCGCGTAGGCGAGGGTCGCCGTCAGGGCCTCCGGGTTGGTGACGCAGTGGTGAGCCTCGGTGATGCCTCGGCCGGCGAATATCTGGTCTATCTTGCCCACTGCCAGCACGGGCAGGCCCGCCTCTTTGGCCAGGTCCAACAGTGTCGGCTGTGGGGGCAGCAGGCTGAAGTCCCTGCGCCGCTCGGTGCGCCGAAAGCAGCCGGGCTGGCCCGTGAAGGGGCGCGCGATGACCCGCTCCACGGTGTGCTCGCCGGTGAGCAGCTCCCTGGCCGCGCGGCAGGCCTCGTACAGCTCGTCCACCGGCACCTTGTCCTCGTGCGCAGCCACCTGGAAAACGCTGTCGGCCGACGTGTAGACGATGAGGTCGCCCGTGCGCAGGTGCTCGGGCCCGAGCCGCTCTATGATCTCGGTGCCGGAGGCTGGTCGGTTCCACAGCACGTGCCGGCCCGTAGCTTCCTCAAAGGCCGCAATGATGTCGGCTGGAAAGCCCTCCGGGTAGGTGGGAGAAGGCCGCTCCGTGACTACCCCCGCCAGCTCCCAGTGCCCGACTGTGGTGCTCTTGCCGGCGCTCCTCTCCGCCATCTTGCCATAGCAGCCCGCTGGCGCGGCCACTGCCAGCACACCTGCCACCCGAACAATGTGGCCCAGGCCCAGTCGCTGTAGGTTGGGCAGGTCCAGGCCGCCCACAGCCTCAGCGATGTGGACGAGCGTGTTGCTGTCGGCGTCATCATAGCACTCGGCGTCGGGGAGTTCCCCGACGCCGAGGCCGTCCAGCACGATGATGATGGCGCGCCGGAACGGCGCATGTCCACCCATTCTGCTCTCTTGCCTGGCGGCAGGCTCCCGAGCTAGCGTCCACGGGCGCCGGGAGGCACCACGTCCGCCGTGATCCCGCTCTGGGCCAGCTCCTTCTTGAACAGCTCTGCCTCCTCCCGGGTCGGGAACTCACCCACATTCACCCGGTGGTAAAGCGTGCCCTCGCGCTGGTAGTCGGTGACCCAGTAGTGATACCCGTGCTGCTTGAGCGCAGCTTTGCACTCAGCCAGGTACTTCTCGTCGGTGAAGGACCCGGCCCGCACCACGAAACCCTTCGACGCGGGCTGCTCCTTCTCGCTTGCGGTGCCCGTCCCGGCCGCCTTCGCCGGCCCCCGCGGGCCTGGCGGGGCCGCTTCGGGCTGCTCTCGGGACTTCCCCTCCTCGGGCTTTGGCTTGGTGGAGGAAGCCTCCTCCCCCGGGGCGGGCTCCTCGGTCTGCGGCTGCTCGGCAGCCGGCTGTGCGCCTGCCTGCTCCGTGGGCTCGGCGGGTATCACCTCGACCATGGGCTTGGTCTCCCGCGACTGCTGGGCCCGCTTCTCCCAGGCTGTCTTACCCTCTTTCTTCTCCTCGGCCAGGAGGTTCGTGGTCAGGTCGCGAATGGGCGTGCCCCGCGCGCCCCATTCGCCAATGACGCTGCGACCCACCCAGAACGCTGCCGCGCCGGCACTGGCGCACAGCAGCAGCACCACCGACCAGAATCCTACCCAACGGGGAGCGCGAGTGTTGCTGCGAGTTGGTCTGCGAGCCATTGGTGTCATCCCACCTCCGTCTAGTCTGCCCCGGCCGCGGGCAGGTCCTGCGTGTGCCTGCACTTCGGGTAGCCCGAGCAGCCCAGGAACTTGCCCCGCCGGCCCTCCCGCACGACCATGGGCCGGCCACACTCCACGCACTCGATGGCTGGCGCTGCCGTCGGCTCGGCCTGCACCGCGTTGTCGGCTGAAGCGTTGTTGCCGTCGGAGCCCTGTGCTGCTCCGGCCGCCGCCAGCGACCGCAGGGGTCTCGTGTTCCGGCACTTGGGGAAGCTGGAACAGCCCAGGAACCTCCCTCGGCGCCCACGCCTAACCACCATGGACGCCCCGCACTCCTCGCAAGTCTCGCCTGTGGCCTCAGGCGCAGCCTTCTGCGACACTGGGGCGGCGGCCTCCTCCTCCGCAGGTGCGTCCGTCTCGGTCTCGGGGGCGTCCGAATCGCCTGGCGGTCCCGAGCGACCGCCCAGCGCAGTCAAGGGCTTGGTGTTCTCGCACTTCGGATACGCGGCGCAGCCCAGGAACTTGCCGCGGCGCCCATCGCGGATGACCATCTTCTGCCCGCAGACGTCGCAGGTCAGGTCGGTCTGTTGTGCCGGGGCTCTGGGCCTGCCTCGAGAGTGTGGACGGGTGAAATCACACTGCGGGTAACCCGTGCAGCCCACGAACTGGCCGCGCTTGCCGTTGCGCACTGCCAGCGGCTTGCCACACTGGGGGCACTGCTCCTCCAGCTCCTGTGGCTCGCTGCTGGCTAGGGCGGGGTCCTCGATGGGCCGAGTGAAGTCGCACTTGGGGTAGTTGTCGCAGCCGGCGAACTTGCCGTGGGCGCTGATCTTCTCCACCAACTCCCCACCGCATTGCGGGCACTTCTCTCCCAGCGGCTTGGCTTTGGCCTGCTGGGCTGCCGTCAGGTCGCGCATGAAGGGCCCGTGGAACTCGCCCACCAACGCCACCCAGTCCACCTCGCCCCGCTCCACGGTGTCGAGCTGGGCCTCCATCTTGGCCGTGAACTCCACGTCCATGATGGCGGGGAAATGCTCCACCAGGTAATCGCAGACTACGAGGCCCAGGGCCGTGGGCACGAAGCGCCGCTGCTGCATGCGCACGTACTCTCGGCGGCGCAGCACCTCGATGGTCGGCGCATAGGTGCTGGGGCGGCCGATGCCATTCTCCTCCAGGGCCTTGACTAAGGAGGCCTCGGTGTAGCGCGGCGGGGGCTTGGTGAAGTGCTGCTCCGGCAGCAACTCCAGCAGCCGCAGCCCCTCCCCCTCCGTAAGCTCGGGCAGACGGCCCTCCTGTTCCCCAGCCCCCTCGTCTTCCTTGTCCTCGTCTTTGGCTTCCCTGTAGACTTGCTCGAAGCCCGCGAAGACGGGCACCGAGCCCGTAGCCCGCAGGCCATAGCGACCGGCGGCGATGTCCACGACAGTCTGGTCGTATACCGCTGGCGCCATCTGGCTGGCCACGAACCGCCGCCAGATCAGCGCGTAGAGCGCCAGTTGATCCTTGGTCAGATACTGCTCCACCTGCTCAGGGCGGCGTGGCACCGAGGTCGGCCTGATGGCCTCGTGGGCCTCCTGGGCCCCCTTGGCTGCCTTGAACTCGCGGGCAACACCCACGAAGTCGGCGCCGTAGCTGGACTCGATGAACTCGACGGCTGCCTGACGGGCCTCCTGGGCGATGCGGGTGGAGTCGGTGCGCATGTAGGTGATGAGGCCTACGGTGCCCTCCGCGCCCAGGGCGACTCCTTCGTAGAGCTGCTGGGCCACCATCATGGTCTTGCGGGCCGAGAAACGCAGCTCGCGCGCTGCCTGCTGCTGGAGGGTGGAGGTGGTGAAGGGCGGAGGGGAGTTGCGCCGCTGCTGCCGCCGGGTAACCTGAGCAACAGTGTAGGTGGCGCCTTGGAGGCCCGCTACTACGGCCTGGGCCTGGTCCTCCGTGGCCAGCTCGAGCTTCTCACCGTCCTGCTGGCTAGCCTTGGCGACGAAGGGTTCCTCGCGGTCCTGCGGGGTCAGACGAGCCTCGACGCTCCAGTACTCCCGGCTGGCGAAGGCCGCGATCTCGCGCTCGCGCTCGCAGATGAGCCGCAGGGCCACCGACTGCACCCGGCCCGCGCTCAGCGTCCGGCTCTTCAGGCGCCGCCAGAGCAGAGGCGAAATCTGATAGCCTACCAGCCGGTCCAGCACCCGCCGAGCCTGCTGGGCGTTGACCCGGTCCATGTCAATCTTGCCGGGCGAGGCCAGGGCTCTGTTGACGGCCTGCTTGGTGATCTCGTTGAACTCGATGCGCTTGGGGTCTTTCAGGTTGAGCGCGGCGGCCAGGTGCCAGGCGATGGCCTCGCCCTCCCGGTCGGGGTCGGTGGCCAGGTAGACGTTCTCCACGCCCTCGAGCTGCTTCTTGAGCTGGCTGACGACCTTGCGCTGCTTGGGGATAGTCTGGTACGTGGGCCGGAAGCAATCCTGCACGTCCACCCCCAGGCCATCTTCCGGCAGGTCGCGCACGTGGCCCCCGGAGGCCAGAAGCTTGTAGCTGCGCCCCACGAAGTTGCTCAGCGTCTTGGTCTTCGTGGGAGACTCAACAATGATGGCAGACTTAGGCTTGGGCATGTTCCTCGAGCGTTGCGCTGAGCTTGCGGTCGCGCGCGACCGCAAGCGTGTATCGGATGGTAGAGCTGCTGCTTGAGGTGCTGTACCCGCAGTTGCCTCAACGTAAACCCGGCCGGTCTCCCTCCTGAGCGCACCTACCCCCTAGACTCATACGTCGCGCAGACGGATTTGTCAATGCTGGGCACCACGTGCCTGGCGCGCGCGAGCGACGAACGGTTTGTGCGCGATAGCTGCCGGTATGCTTCACAGCCGCACGAACATGCTGCCGGGGAAGCGCCGCACCAGGCCTTTGACCTCCAGCATCATCAAGCTGGCGGTGACTTGCGCGGCCAGCAGGCCGCTGTCGCGGATGACCTGGTCCACGTGGCGGGGCTGGAAGGAGAGGGCTCTGACGATCTTGGCCTCGTCGTCGGTCAGGTCCACCTGCGGCCGGGGGCCTTCCTCGCGGGCCGGCACCGCCTCCAAGAGGATGCCCAAGCCCTCCACCACATCCTCGGCCGTCTCTGCCAGGCAGGCGCCGTCCTTGATGAGGCGATGGCAGCCCCGGTTGCGTGGGTTGGTCACATCGCCGGGCACGGCGAAGACCTCGCGGCCCTGCTCCACCGCCAGCCCGGCGGTGATGAGGGCTCCGCTCCTGCTGGGCGCCTCGACAACTACCACGCCCAGCGACAGCCCGCTGACGATGCGGTTGCGCTGGGGGAAACGAGAGCGGTCGGGTCGCGTGCCCAGGGGCAGCTCGCTGAGCAGCGCGCCGGACTGGACCAGCCGGTCTTTCAGCTCCGCGTGCCCGCGCGGGTAGTCCACGTCCAGGCCGCAGGCCATGACGCCCAGGCTGCGGCCGCCGGCGTCCAGCGCGCCCTTATGGGCCGCGGAGTCAATGCCGCGCGCCAGGCCGCTGACGATGGTGAAGCCGCGGCGCGCCAGGTCGCCTGCCAGGCGCTCGGCCTGCACCACGCCGTAGCTGGAGCAGTTCCGAGTGCCTACGATGGCCACTGCCTGTTCCTCGCGCCGCTGAAGCTCGCCGCGCACGTACAGCAGGGGAGGTGGGTCGTAGATGTCTTTGAGCCGCCGTGGGTAGCCGTCGTCCTGAAAGGTCAGCAGACGGGCGCCGATCTGCTCCAGGAGGGCCTGGTCCGCCTCGACGGCAGCGTCTGTCTTGGCGCGCTGAATCTTGTCGCAATCGCGCGGCGTGACACTCTCCACCGCCAGGAGTGCGTCGCGGTCGGCACGCAGAATGGCCTCCGCGGAGCCGAACCGGTCCAGCAGATCGAGCCAGCGCCGCGCCACCAGCCCTGCCCGACTGAGGCGTAGCCACGCGTCTACGTCCATATCTCACTCAGCGCTCTAGGCTCGCGGTGCCTTCTGCCCCACCAACTCGAAGATCTGCACCACCCCACAGGCGATGCTCAACAGGGCTAGTCCCTCCGCGCCGACGAGAAGCCCCCGCGCGGTGACGCCTTCTATGGGGTAGAGGAAGCGATGGACCCCCGCCAGCATGAAGGCAACCAAGGCGAACATGAGAAACACTCGGCTCAGCAGCGCCACGGTGATCAACCTCCCTTGGGAGCTGTAGGCTGCGATTGCCCCTCGCAGCCGGCACGACACGCCGGCCCAGCTTTGCGGCCTCCACACCGCCACCTCTCACGGAGCGCGCCCCGCAGACCTGCCCGATTCTCTGCTCGGCTTTGCTCACTTCAGGGGTGAGGAAAGGCGTACTGCGGATGGCTGGCGGCGCGCTTCTCGAGCCTAGATGGGCGCTTCTTCCTCCGGAGCCTCGGCCTGGGTAGCTTCGCCTTCGGAGGGAGCTTTACCTTCGCCCTGCCCGAGCTGTACGCGCAGCAGCCCTATCTCATCCTCGCGGTCCTTCAGGGAGGCCTCCATCTTCGCGGCCCTGGCACGCGTCTTCTCGAAGCGCGCCTGGGTCGTGTCGAGCTGCTGCCGTTGGTCGTTCCACAGCCGCCGCGTGTAGAGGAACTCCAGGAGTATGCCGAGGATCATCCCGATCAGGACCAGGATCCAGACCGGGAGGGTCTCATAGTAGCCGTTACGGGTGGCGTAGACGAGTACCGGCTCGGGGTTGGCGTAGACGAACAGGCCGAAGAACAGCAAAGCCACAACTGTGGCCACCGCGTAGTACAGCATTCTCGGGCCCTCCCTCGATCCGTGGCCCTGCGGCGCCCCTAAGCACGCAGCCAGAGCACACGGAAAATGGGTCTGCTGGCCAGCCCGGCCCGCTGCCGCACTCGCCTCAGACCCATTGACCTTGTCGCATGTTCGCGCTGGCCGCCGCGATCACTGCGCGACCGCCGTTGGGGAAGGGACGCTAGTCCCCGCCCCGGGTGCCCCCGGGACCGTACCCCGCTGGCGGGTAGCCCGAGCCGCCATACCCACCGGGTGGGTAGCCCGAGCCGCCGTATCCACCGGGTGGGTAGCCCGAGCCGCCATACCCACCGGGTGGGTAGCCCGAGCCGCCCTGTGGCGGGTAGCCCTCTTGCCCCTCGCCCCCGTAGCCGGTCGGGGTGTAAAGCTTGGGCGCCGGCAGCGTGCGGTCCACCATGAACGACACGCTGGCCTTGGCCACATGGCCACGGTAGTCGGCGGCTTGCAGGACCAGGTCGTGTTGCCCGTCATCTAGCGGCCGGGCCACGCCCTGCGGGTTGTAGGTGTACCAGATCAGCGACTCACCGGCATCGAAGGTGAGTTCCGCGGGCCTGCCATCCAGCGTCGCCTTCAGGCTGTCTGGGTCAAGGCCGCTGCCCTCGTCACCCACTGCTACCGAGATGTTGATGGGCGGCGCGCCGGGGATTGACACGTCTTCAGCGTGTGCGCCCGGCAGCTCCGAACCCGGGACCAGGGCCAGTGGGTAGGCAAAGGTCACACGCTGCTCGCCTACGATCTGGAGCACGGCATCGGAGAAGACCGGTGGTGTGCTGTCGGCCGCCGTGGGCGCGAGGGCGTAGAGCGCGCCGTCGTTGCCCAGTACGTACAGGCCGCTGTCGGTGACCGCCACCGAGGAGCGGACGTTCTCCTTGAACTGGGCCGGCGCGGGCACGCCCATTCCGTATTGGCCCGCCGGCCCACCATACTGGCCCGGCGCGCCACCATACTGACCCGGCGCCCCACCGTACTGACCACCACCGCCGGGCGGGTAGCCATAGCCTTCGCCGCCCTCGCCCTGGCCGTAGGCGCCGTAGCGACCGCCCCGAGCGCCGCGCTGCCCGTACACGCCACGCCCGTATCCGGCCGCCCCGCGCCTGCCTCCCTGGTAGCCCTCTTCGCCCGCCGCACCTTGGGAGGAACCAGGGGGATAGCCATACCCGCCGTAGCCGGAAGGATAGCCGCCGCCGTAGCCAGAGGAATAGCCGCCGTAGGGCTGTCCGCCTCGCTGCTGTTGGTAATAGCCTCGCGAAGCGTCTGGAGCGCCACCAGCGCCGCCCAGGTCGCCGGGCTGAGGGCCGAAAACGCCCCCGGGCACGGCCCCGCTGACGCCGGTGGGCGGCCCATACGGAAGCGGGTACTCAGTGGCGCCGCCACGTCCGTAGTAACCCCTGCCGTACCCGCCCAAGGCAGCCCGTCCACCGGGGTACGCGGCCACCCGCGTACCGCCGGGCAGGACCTCCGGCTCCTGGATGTGGTACTGCCAGCGCAGTTGGCCGGTGCGGGCGTTAACGGCCAGGATGGTGCCACCCTCGGTGCGTACGAACACGGTGTCTTTGCGGACCACGGGGGCCGAGAGGATGGGCTCGCCAGCGCCCTGGCTCGGGTAGCGCCACGCGACCTGGCCGGTGGTGGCCTGCACCGCGTAGAGCGAGCCGTCCTTGGAGCCCACGTAGATCATGCGCTCGGAGACGGCCGGCGCTCCCGAGATCAGACCAGAGAAGCTGGTCGCTTCCCAGCGCCGCGCCCCGTTGGCGGCATCGAAGGCCAAGAGCCGGTTACCGGCCGCCGCGATTATGTTACCGCGCTCCACGGCGAGGGCCATGAAGACCTCGGGCGCGCCCAGGGGCTGGCGCCAACTGAACTTGGGAATCCCGTCGCCGCCCACGGTAATCGCATAGACAAAGCGATCCAGGGCGGCCACGTAAACGGAGCCCTTGTACACCACCGGCGCGGACTTGATCTCGCCGGTGGTCTGATAGCGCCACAGCTCTTGCTGCGTCTCCAGGTCAATGGCGTAGACGGTGCGGTCATCGCTGGCCACGTACAGGAGGTCGCCATCCATGGTCGGCGAGGCCTGGATGGCCGCGCCCGTGCGGAACTCCCAGGCGCGCCGCCCGGTTTCCGTGTCCACGGCGTAGACCGTCTTGTCTTCGCAGGGAACGTAAAGCCTCTGGCGCTTCAGGTCCAGCACCGGGGTACCGGTGACGTCGCTCATGACGTCGAACTTCCAGAGCTGTTCACCGGTGTTGCGGTCCAGCGCGTAGGCCGTCTTGCCCAAGCAGAAGTATACCTTGTCCGGGCCGGCCACCGGGGAGGAGAGGGCAGCGTCGCTGCTGTCCTGGATTCTGTGCCGCCACAGCAGGCTCAAAGGCGTCCGCAGCGGCTGATCGGCATAGCCGCTATGGGAGGAGTCGCCGCCGAGCATGACCCAGGCCTCAGCCGCCCACACCCCCGAAGTCAGCGAAGCCGCGACCGCCACCGTGAGGATCGCGACCGCTAGTCTTGTGCGCATGAATCGGCCTCCTTCCGCAGTCCCGTCACAGCCTCGGCGGCGCCAGGCCGCGCGCCAGGCTCTGCTTACATTGACGAGCGCCTGCCTCTACTTGTTCACAACTTCCGCCGGCTGGCCGCGCCCGAGCCGGTCCAGGGCGGCGCGCGCCGCCTCGTTGGTGGGGTCAATCTCCAGGGCCGTGCTATACTCGGCGATAGCCTCGTGTGTGCGCCCCTCCGCCTCGTAGGTCTGCCCGAGCTGGTAGTGCAGCTCGGCGTCCACGGCTTGCGAGGGCGACTTGCTGAGCGCATCGCGCAGGGCCTGCTCGGCTGCTCGGTACTTGTGCGTCACCACGTAAGCTCGCGCCAACTGCCGCAGGCAGTCCAGGTAGTTGGCGTCCAGGGCCAGGGCCTCGTTGTAGGACTTGATGGCCGCCTCGTACAGGCCCTCATTGGCGAAGGACAGCCCGATGAGCAGGTGCAGGTAGGCTCGGTTGGCCAGCGTGCCGGTGATCAGGGCCTCAGGCATGTGCTCCATGGCCTTGCGGTAGTTGACGCGTGCCAGGTGCCACGACTGGGACTGGAAGTAGGCGTTGCCCAGGTTGATGTAGTACTCATATTGATCCGGGTCCAGCTCAATGGCCCGGCGGTAGTTGTCAATGGCCTGGCCCAGGTTGCCCAGATAGAACTGGGCCAGCCCGATCTGGTTGTGGGCCTGGGCGTTGCCCTTGTCCAGGCTGAGGGCCGTCTCCCCCATCTGCACCGCCTGCTGATAGTCCTGTTCGCCCACGTAGGCTTCGGCCAGGGCCGCGTAGACCGGCGCCACCCCAGGTGCCGAGCTCAGCGCTTGCCGCAGCTCCTGCTCCGCCAGGTCGTACTGCCCGGAGTGGTTGTAGGCCATCCCGAGATTGAGCCGGGCTTCCAGATACTGCTGATCCTGCGCCAGGGCTTTCTGGAACTGCTCCGCTGCATCCTGGTGAGTGTGGGAGACGATACCGCGGGTGGGATCGCTCTGATAGTGGGAGGCCTGGAGCTCGTAGACCATGCCCAGGCCGTTGTAAGCGGGCGGGAAGTCGGGCGCCATTTGCAGGGCCTTGTTGAACGTGTCTGTGGCGGTGTTGAACATGCTGTGCGCCATCCCGATAATGCCCTCTTCCAGCAGCACGTCACGTCCCTCGTGGAAGTAGGCCTCGCCCACCAGCACCACCGGCCGGGGGTCGCTGGCAGTGCCGCGCTCGGCGGGGTCCAGGGCGCGCCGGTAGGAGTTGCGGGCGCGGTCGTATTCCTTGCTGTGGTCGTAGGCGCGTCCCAGAGCCATGTGCAGGTCTGGCATCAGCTTCTTGGAGATCACGAACTCCTCGGCCTTGGCGTACTCCTCGCTCACCGTCTCTGCCGTGACCTCCGTGGCGCGCTGCCGGGTCAGTCGCTCATAGCTCTGCCGCTGGGCCGCCTCCCAGTTCTCCATTATCTCCTTGCACTTGTCGAAATCGCGGATGGCCAGTGCATACTGGCCCAGCGCGTCGTAGGCAACGCCGCGGTTATAGAGAGCTTCCACGAAGTTGACCTGTTGGGTGGCCGCGGCGCCGAAGGAGTCCACCGCGTCGCGCAGGCGGCCCATCTGGGCGTAGACGCGGCCGAGAGCGTTCAGCACGTCGGCCACATCCTGTCCCCGGCGCATCTTGATCTCTGTGACGTAGGCGGCCACCGCTGCCTCCAGCTCGCCTCTGGCCTCATAGAGCTGTCCCAGGTAGAAGTGGGTATCGCGCCGGTAGGGCTCCAGCTCCAGCGACTTCGTGAAGGCGTCCAGCGCCTCCGGGCCATGGCCCAGGTTGAACTGGGCCAGGCCCAGGAAGAACCAGGCGGGCTCCAGATTCGGCTCTTCTGTGGTAGCCTGCGTCAGCTTGTCTACGGCCTGCTGGTAGGACCCGTCGGAGAACAGCCGCGCGCCCTCGATGAAGGCCTGGTTGATCTGGCCCGCGGCCATCGGCGGCGCGGGGACGACCGGCCCCGGGCCCACCCTGGGCGGCACCGGGACCTGCGCCGGAGCCAACGAGCACACGAGTAGAACTGCGATGATTGCCAGGGCAACTGCGGTCAAGCTGCGAGGACTCACCATCACGGCAGACTCCCTTCCTGGGGCAGTGCGCAAGCCCTCCTGACTGCCGTCAGGCAGGCGGGTCGCCGGAGGACCCGCTCACGCAGTCCGGGCCGTATGGCATTACTGGGCGGATTATAGCCCACTCCGGCGTCTGCTGTCAACGAACGCGGGCAAATTGCAGCGCGCAGTCGAATACAGTGCTGTCAGTCCTCAATCGTCGTCTGGAAGGTGCCAGTACGGGTACTCGTCCGGCTCCAGGTCGGCGTCCTCCTCGAGGGCCTCCCGGGTCTGCCGGCGGCGCCAGCGCACCAACACGGCCACGATGAAGAGCACGGTCATACTCATGAAGATGGCCGTTCCGACGTCCACGCTCCAGGGGCGTGCCTGGACGACCTCAAAGCCCGGCGCCCATTCTGCCTCGAGCTGCTCCAGGGTGCGCCCATAGGCTGCCGGGAAGGCGTCCTCAATGCTGCCGGACTGGGCCAGGGCCGCAATGAGCCTCGACAGGCCGCGATCGCCGGTGCGCTGCTCCAGGAACTCGACGAACGACCGGCTCTGGGCGTAGGCGAGGTTCTGATGCGGCGGATCGCGCGGGAAGGCAGTGTCCAGCGACGCAATGGGCAGCAGCCCACCGGTGACCTGCCCCGGATAGCGGCGATGCTCGCCCGGGGTCACCTCGTCGGCCACCAACTCCGCCAACCCCTCGTCCAGCCAGCGTGGGGCCTCCACACCCGCCGGGCTGAGCCGCTGAGCCAAGGCCAAGTGCACCAGCTCGTGGGCCAGCAGGGCGCAGGTGGCCTCGCGGGTGATCTTGCCCCGCATGATGATAGCCCGCTGGCTGGGAAAGGCCTGGCCCTCCAGGAAGAGGTCCTCCGGCCCGCCGGCCAACTCCTCCAGTTCCCGCTGAGTGGCCGCCAGGTACAGGTCAACACGCCCCTTCAGACGCATGCCCAGCCGCGCCTCTACCCGGGCCAGGCAGTCGTCGGCGCACTGTATGGCCACCTCGGCCTCCGGGAGCCCCTCGCGCGTGTAATGCACCCAGAAGCGCTCGGTCGAGGCGGTGTAGACCGGCGGCGGCAGCTCCCGCCCGGCGAACGCCGAGGCGGCGACGAGCACGCTGGCCTGCACCAACAGGAATCTGGCGAGATTCATGGCAACCGTGTTGTCTTGCTTCTCTGGCCTGCGCAAGGAACCCTCGTGGCCGGGTGAGCCCGCCCTCCCGGCGGAGGCAGGCCCAGCCGAGCACAGCGGCGAAATGCCGGTGGTCACCGCGCGAGAAGAAGCCGGTGCTTGTGCCCCACACGCGCGTTACGGAGGGCGAGAGATGCAAGCTTCCGCGAAGCAGCTTCAGCTAACTGTAGATGCGGGGCCCCACGACCGGCACCAGTGCCCGGTGACGGTGGAGGCACCTCTGCCGGGCGGCTTCAGCCCGCCTACGCGGGCCGAAGCCGCTACCGCGGGCGAAGGCCCGGAGGCCCTGGGTTGCACGGGGGTCCAGGTGGCGCCGGTGGGCGGCGGACAGCCGCTGCCGGGGCAGTTCTCGGTAGGAGAAGGGGGCGGGAAGGTCGCACTGACATTCCTGCTGGAGCAACTGGCCGCCGGCCAGAGCCGGGACTTCCTCGTCACCTGGGGGGGCCAGGCACCGCAGGGCGTACAACTCAAGCAGATCGGCGAGGCCAAGCTCAGCTTCGCCATAGGCCAGCAGACGTTCACCACCTATAACTACGGCCGAGACCTGGCCCGGCCCAACCTGTACCCGGTCTGCGGCCCCGGCGGCGCGGAGGTGACCGGCTACGCCCCCTCGGACCACAAGCACCACAAGTCCATCTACGTCGCGCACGGCGAGGTCAACGGACACGACAACTGGAGCGAGGGGGAGGGGCACGCCTGTACCGTCCACAGGAAGCTGACGCGCTCCCTGGAGGGGCCGGTCTTCGCCGAGGTCGAGGCGCTGTCCGACTGGCAGACGGCTGAGGGGCAGAAGCTGATGGACGAGCTGACGGCCATCCGCGCATACAACCTCCCCGAAAGCGGGCGCATCCTAGACTTTGACATCCGCCTCACCGCCAGCGAGGGGGAAGTGCACTTCGGCGACACCAAGGAGGCGGGCATTCTGTCGGTGCGGGTGACGGCGGCGCTGGAGGTGCCCAACGGCGGCACCATCACCAACTCGTTCGGCGGGACCAACGAGCCGGAGACCTGGGGCAAGCGCGCGCACTGGTGCGACTACTCGGGCGAGATCGGCGGCCGGGCGATGGGCATCGCCATCTTCGACCATCCCAGGAACTTCCGCCATCCGACGTACTGGCACGTGCGCGACTATGGCCTGATGACCGCCAACTGCTGGGGCATCTCCATGTTCGAGAACGACCCGAGCCGCTCCGGCGCCTACACCTTCGCCCCCGGCGAGACGCTGCGCTTCCGCTACCGCGTTTACGTCCATGGGGGCGATGTGCAGGCGGCCGACGTCAGGGGCAAGTACCTGGACTACTGCGCGCCGCCGGGGGCCAAGGTAGGCGCTTAGCGGGCGTCTGCTGCGCTTGCCCAAAGCCACCGGATGTGGTAAGCTACGGAGTGCGGAGAGGTGGCCGAGTTGGTCGAAGGCGCTCCCCTGCTAAGGGAGTACGGGGCCTTAAACTCCGTCGCGGGTTCGAATCCCGCCCTCTCCGCCAGCCTTCGCCCCGACCTGTACTGCGAGTCGGGGCTACGGCTGGCAAGCCACTTGGCGCGCAGCGTGAGCCATCGGTAGGGCAGGAGCTTGCTCCTGCCCTGGGGCGAGGCAGCCCGAACGCAACGACGATGCGCCCGTAGCTCAGTGGATAGAGCACTGGCCTCCGGAGCCAGGTGTCGCGCGTTCGAATCGCGCCGGGCGTACCACATCAGGGCAGCCCCCGTAGCTCAGGCGGATAGAGCAGGAACCTCCTAAGTTCAAGGTCGCCCGTTCAAGTCGGGCCGGGGGCGCCACAACAACAGGCCTCAGGTTGCAGGTTTCAGGTTTCAGGGAACGGCCGACGGCAGAGCGGAGGGGTGGCCGAGTTGGACGAAGGCGCACGACTCGAAATCGTGTAGTGGGGCTAGCACCTCGCTCGTGGGTTCGAATCCCACCCCCTCCGCCACACTAGAGATGTCACCCTGAGCGAAGCGAAGGGTCTAGCTGGCAGACCCTGCGCATCTGGGCCTAGATCCTCCGCTGCGCTCAGGATGACAGGTAGCCCGCGGAGAGGTGACCGAGCGGCCTAAGGTGCGCGCCTGGAGAGCGCGTCTGGGCGCAAGTCCAGCGTGGGTTCGAATCCCACCCTCTCCGCCAGCCTTCGCTGAAGCTACGGCTGGCGAGCCAGCTTCGCCGCGACCTGTACTGCCAGTCGGGGCTACGGCTGGCGAGCCAGCTTCGCCGCGACCTGTACTGCCAGTCGGGGCTACGGCTGGCGAGCCAGCTTCGCGGCGACCTGTACTGCCAGTCGGGGCTACGGCTGGCGAGCCAGCTTCGCCGCGACCTGTACTGCCAGTCGGGGCTACGGCTGGCGAGCCAGCTTCGCCGCGACCTGTACTGCCAGTCGGGGCTACGGCTGGCGAGCCATCTGCGCGCAGCGCGAACTGACCCTGAGCAAGGCGACGCGCAGCGCCGCCGAGTCGAAGGGCCGGCAGATCGTAGGGCAGGAGCTTGCCTCCTGCCCGATTGCGCTCCCGGGCCGCAGAAGGCACCTGACCAGGGCCGGGCAGAAGGCAAGCTTCTGCCCTACGGAACGGACGGAGGAGTTCCAGGCGTTGGGCTCGAATAAGCTTGGGTGACCGTGCTAGACGGGGAGCTGGCGGTGCCCTGTACCCGAAAGCCGCCTTATGCGGGGTCGAATTCCCGCCCCAGGTCTCGTCTTTTCAGGTCTGACTGCCGCAAGTGGCGATGAAGGTTGGGCCCCGCGCAACGAAGCCTTGCGAACCCCGTCAGGTCCGAGAGGAAGCAGCGGTAAGCAATCTCCTTCGGGTGCCGCGGGAAGCCTGGCTGGAGCCAACTGCGACGGTTCCGCTGGGGGGGCGTTATCGAAGGCGGGTGCACGGTCACTCTGACACTCCGCGCTGGCTGGCGGGTGCCGCCAGCGCTTTGGCGCCTTGGTGATGCCCTACATTCCGCTGACGCTTAAGTACAGGCCCCAGCAGTTCGAGGAGGTCGTGGGGCAGCGGCACGTGAGCCAGACGCTCATGAATGCCGTAGCCAGCGACCGGCTGGTGCACGCCTACCTGTTCGCCGGCCCGCGGGGCACGGGCAAGACCAGCACCGCGCGGCTGCTGGCCAAGGCCATCAACTGCGAACGCGGGCCCACCCCCACACCCTGCAACGAGTGCTCCATCTGCACCAGCATCCGCGAGGGGCGTGCCTTAGACATCATCGAGATTGACGCGGCCTCCAACCGGGGCATTGACGAGATTCGGGACCTGCGGGAGAAGGTGAAGTACAGCCCCGCACAGTGCCGGGCCAAGGTCTACATCTTGGACGAAGTGCACATGCTGACCAAGGAGGCGTTCAACGCCCTCCTGAAGACGTTGGAGGAGCCCCCGGCGCACGCCTTCTTCGTGCTGGCGACCACCGAGCCGCACAAGGTCCCGCCGACGATCATGTCCCGCTGCCAGCGCTTCGATTTCCGGCTCATCGCGAGCCCGGAGATCGAGGCGCTGCTCAAGCAGGTCACTCAGCAGGAGGGCATCGAGGCCGACGACGAGGCGCTGGACTCCATCTCGCGCGCCGCCGCTGGGGCGGCGCGGGATGCTCTCAGCATCCTGGACCAGACTGCGGCTTTCAGCGAGGGCCGGGTGACGCTGGAGGATGTGACGCAGGTCCTGGGGGCGACGGAGGCGCGGCTGGTGGCAGAGATGGCCGACGTGCTGGTCCGGCACGACATGGCAGCGGCGTTCGAGCTGGTGGGGCGCATCATCGGCGAGGGCAAGGACATCGGGCAGCTTCTGGTGGACCTGACGGCGTATCTGCGCAACCTGCTGCTGCTGACGCTGCGCTGCGAGTCGCCCGAGGTGCTGGACGTGCCGGCGGCCCAGATGCGCAGGCTCCAGGAGCAGAGCAAGCGCACCGATACCAAGGCGGTGATGGCGGCCATCGAGGCGCTCAACGAGGCACAGAGCGAGATTCGGCAGAGCAGCCAGCACCGGATTATCCTGGAGCTGGCCCTGGCCCGCATCTGCGCGCGCGCGCAACCAGCGGCCGCACCCGCCGAGGCGCCAGCAGCCGTGCCCAAGGCGGCAGTGCCGGAGCCTGCGGCCGCCCAGCCCACGCCCGCGGCGGGCCTGTTCGTCCCACAGGGCGCGGGCGAGTTGGCGACGGTCATGGTCAACTGGGACCGCATCCTCAACGCCCTCAGCGGCTCCATCAAGGCCTGCCTGCGCAATGGCCGGCCGACCGCGTTGGAGGACGGCGTGGTCACCCTAACGTTCGATAGCCAGTTTCACCACGATCAGATAGCGGACCGCTACCGGCCGCGGGTGGAGCAGGAGCTGAGCGCTGCCTGCGGCCAGCAGCTTACGATCAAGTGTGTGCTGGAGGCCGCAGCCAAGCGCCCCGGGGAGCCCACGGCCCGGCAGCCGAGCCTGCTGAACCAGGAGGCAAACCAGCCACCGGCCGAGAAGGCGGCTACCGTGGAGGACATCCTCAGCCTCTTCCCGGGCAGCTCGGTGGTGGGCGAGGAGCAGTGATTGGTGATTGGCGACCCGTGATCGGTGATTCGTAATCGGTAATCGGTAACTGGTGAATGGGCGCTTCCGAATGCCCGATTACCGATTACCAATTGACCGATTACCTGCCGTGGCCAGGAGCGAGTGCAACGCATGATCAGCAATCCTTTTCAGGGCCTTCTGGGAGGCCAGATGGCCAAGATGATGGAAGGTATCATGGAGGGCCAGAGGCGCGCGGCCGAGGAGCTGGAGGAGATGGTGATCGAGGCCAGCAGCGGCGGGGGCGCGGTGCGCGCCAAGGCCACCGGCTCGGGTCGCTTGCTGGATGTGGAGATCGCGCCCGAGGTGGTGGACCCCGGGGATATCGAGATGCTTCAGGACCTCGTGGTTACCGCCGTGCGCGAGGTCATGCGTCAAGCTAGCGAGGCTGCCAAGGAGAAGCGCATGGAGGCCCTGGGCCCGTGGGGCGCCCTGCTGGGCGATATCGGCCCGGGGCTGATGTGAGCGCTGCTCCCAGGCGCAACGAACGTGGACTACGCTCGACCACTTGCTGAGTTGATGCAGGAGCTGGAGAAGCTGCCTGGCATTGGGCCCAGAACGGCCCAGCGGCTGGCTTTCCACCTGCTGAAGGCGCCGGCCGAGCAAGCCGAGGCGCTGGCGCAGGCCATCCGCCGGGTCAAGCGCGAGATCTCCTACTGCCGCACGTGCTTCAACTTCACCGAGGGGGACATCTGCCGCATCTGCGCGGATGCGCAGCGCGATAGGTCACTCATCTGCGTGGTGGGCGAGCCGCACGACGTCATGGCCGTGGAGCGCATGGGCCAGTATAAAGGGCTGTACCACGTGCTTCAGGGGCTGCTGTCGCCACTGGAGGGCGTCGGCCCGGAGGACATCCGCATTCAGGAGTTGGTGGAGCGGGTTCGAGGCAGAGAGGTGCAGGAGGTCATCGTGGCCACCAGCCCCACTCCCGAGGGAGAGGCCACGGCCGAGTACATCCGCGGCCTGCTGGCGGACCTCCGGGCCAAGGTGACGCGCATCGGGCTGGGATTGCCCATCGGCGGCGAGTTGGACTACGCCGATGACATAACCATCGCCCGGGCTATCGAGGGGCGAAGGGAGATGTAACCCCGCTCATACCGTTGCCACCAGCGGGGAGCTACGATGTAGGGGCTTCCGGGGTTGGCGGCGCAGCGATGGGCGATTCCTTCCCGCACAGCTAAGGAGGGTTTCACATGCCGATGACGGAGGTGGTGTGGCACGGCCGTGGGGGCCAGGGGGCCAAGACGGCCGGCTACATCCTGGCCGAAGCCGCGATGGAGGAGGGCGCGCACATCCAGGCCTTTCCTGAGTACGGCGCGGAGCGGCGGGGCGCGCCCATGAAATCGTACGTGCGCATTAGCGATGCCCCCATCCGCCTGCGCTGCGCAGTGACGCAGCCCAAGGTGGTGGTGGTGCTGGATCCGAGTCTACTGGGCGGGGTGAATGTCACCGAAGGCCTGGCCAAGGACGGAGCGCTGATCGTCAACACGGGTCAGTCGCCGGCGGAGGTACGCGAGCAACTGGGCACCAAGGACTTCAGGATTTACACGGTGGATGCCACCAGGATCGCCCTGGAGACCATCAAGCGGCCCATCCCCAACACGCCCATGCTGGGGGCGCTGGCCAAGACCACAGACTTGCTGACTACCGCCGGGGCCATTCGCGCCGTGCGCAAGAAGTTCGAGCACAAGCTGGCGCCGACAGTGGTCGAGGGCAACGTACAAGCCATCCAACGAGCTTACGAGGAGGTGCAGGGCGAGTGAGCACACCGCGCAAGGACGCAACCTGGCGGGAGCTGTCGCTGGCGGGCATCATACCCGATGCCGGCAACGCCCGGGAATATGAGACGGGCAGTTGGCGCACCATGCGGCCGATCCGGGACAACGAAGCCTGCACCAACTGCCTGCAATGCTGGGCCTACTGCCCGGACGTGGCCATGCTGTGCATCGAGGGCAACGTCAAGGGCTCGCCCATAGACTATCGCTACTGCAAGGGATGTGGCATCTGCGCCGACGTCTGCCCGGTGGACTGCATCGAGATGGTCGTGGAGGGCGAGGCCTCGGACGAGCAGCGGGACGCTGCCATCGCCGCCGCCAAGGAGGCGCGAAGCTAAGATGCCTCAGTTACTGGCTTTGGAGGGCAACGAAGCTGTAGCGCAGGCCATGCGCCAGATTGACCCGGACGTGGTGGCGGCCTATCCCATCACCCCGCAGACGGAAGTGGTGCAGAAGTTCAGCGAGTTCGTCCATAACGGCGAGGTGAAGACCGAGTACGTGCCCGTGGAGAGCGAGCACTCGGCCCTGAGCGCCTGCATCGGGGCCGCCGCCGCGGGCGCCCGGGTGATGACCGCCACCTGCGCCAACGGCCTGGCGCTCATGTGGGAGATGGTCTACATCGCCGCCTCGCTGCGGCTGCCGGTGGTCATGAGCATCGCCAACCGAGCGCTCAGCGGGAACATCAACATCCACTGCGATCACTCGGACAGCATGGGCTGCCGCGATGCCGGCTGGATTCAGCTCTACGGCGAGGACGCCCAGGAGGCCTACGACAACCTGATTCAGGCGGTGCGCATTGCTGAGGCCTCCAGGCTGCCGGTCATGAACTGCTACGACGGCTTCTTCGTCAGCCACGCGGTGGAGGGCGTGCAGTTGGAGGACGACGAGGCGGTCAAGCGGTTTGTGGGCGAGTACACGCCGGCCTACAGCCTGCTGGACCTGGACCACCCCATCACCATAGGGCCGCTGGACCTCCAGGACTTCTACTTCGAGCACAAGCGCACGGAGTTGGAGGCCTACGGGCCGGCCCGGCAGAACATCATCGAGGTAGGCAAGCAGTTTGGCGAGGCCTTCGGGCGCTCCTACGGCCTGGTCGAGCCGTTCATGCTGGAGGACGCTGATCTGGCCCTGGTGGCTCTCGGCTCGACGGCCGGCACCGCCAAGGACATCGCGGCGCAGCTTCGCCGCGATGGCCGCAAGACCGGCGTGCTCAAGATCCGTGCGTTCCGGCCCTTCCCGGGCGACGAGATTGCCGACGCGCTCAGCCGCCGCAAGGCGGTGGCGGTGTTGGATCGGTCCGCCACTTTCGGCGCGCCCTTCGGACCTGTGTATACCGAGGTAACGTCGGCACTCTATCGGGCTGGCGCCCACGTGCCCGTGGCCGGCTACCTCTATGGCCTGGGCGGCCGCGAGGTACGGCCGGAGCATCTGGTCAAGGTCTTCGACGACCTGGACGAGGTAGCTTCGGTGGGCGCCCCAGCCGAGACGCGGTTCCTGGGGCTGCGCGAGTAGGGGCTGGCAGGCCGCGACGCAGGACTCAGCATCAAACACTGGAGGCGAATACAGCCTTGGCAACCATAAAAGAGCTGGTAAAGCGCGAGGACCGGATCACCGGTGGCCACCGCCTCTGCGGCGGCTGCGGCGCCCCCATCATCGTCCGCCACATCCTGCTGGCCACCGAGAGCCCGGTGGTGACGACCTGCGCTACCGGATGCCTGGAGGTAGCCACCACCATCTACCCCTACACGGCCTGGAAGGTCCCCTGGATTCACAGCGCCTTCGAGAACGCGGCGGCCACCATCTCTGGCATGGTAGCCGCCTATCGCGCTCTGAAGCGCGCCGGGAAGGTCAGCCAGGACATCAAGTTTCTGGCCTTCGGCGGTGACGGGGGCACTTACGATATCGGCATTCAGGCGCTCTCTGGAGCCCTGGAGCGCGGGCACGACTTCCTGTACGTGTGCTACAACAACGAGGCCTACATGAACACTGGTGTGCAGCGGTCCGGCGCCACGCCCCTGCACGGCGCTACCACCACCAGCCCGGTGGGCAGCGTCATACCGGGCAAGCCGCAGAACCGCAAGAACCTGACCGAGATCGTGGCGGCCCACGACGCGCCCTACGTGGCCCAGGCCAGCGCCGGCAACTTCCGCGACCTCAACAAGAAGGCGGAGAAGGCCTTCGCCATCGAGGGGCCCTGCTTCATCAACGTGCTCTCGCCCTGCCCGCTGGGCTGGATCTGCGACTCGAGCAAGACCGTGGAGATCTGCAAGCTGGCGGCGGACACCTGCTTCTGGCCGCTCTACGAGGTGGAGCACGGCGAGTACCGGCTGACCTACAAGCCGCGGGAGAAGAAGCCGGTGGAGGAGTATCTGAAGACGCAGGGGCGCTTCCGCCACATCCTGCGCGACGAGAGCAAGAAGCTGTTGCAGGAGCTCCAGGACGAAGTGGATCGCCAGTGGGAGCGGCTGCTGAAGAAGTGCGGGGAGGCCTAGGTCGAGCATGAGCTACAGTGACACACCGCAGGTGCGGTTGTTGGTGGCGTCGTGCGGGCCAGTTGCGTTTGCCTGCCCTGCCGGCGGTATTGACACACGCCCCCGTCCGCCAGCACTTTGACGCCGGGCCGTGGAAGTGGTAATATCTGACTCGCCCTGGAGCGGGGCCAGGCGTCCGCGTCCGCCCCGCGCAGGGGCGTTTTCGGGCGCCTGGCGCGGTGCTGGCAGTCATCACGCCGAGCTGGTGGGCAGCGGAATGCGCGCCATATCAACGCTTGACCTGAGAGTTGACGAGGAGCAGTTGCGGGCTGCGGCCGAGCAGTTCCAGCTAGACCTGGTGGTGCTCTTCGGCTCGGCAGTGCGGGGCCTGACGCACTCCGAGAGCGACGTGGACGTCGCCGTGCGCACGAGGGCCTGGCCGCGCGACCTGAAGTGGTGGTGTCGGATGAGCGAAGCCGTGGAGGAGGCCCTGGAGGTCCCGGAGCTCGATGTGGTGCTGCTCAACCATGCCAGTCCATTGCTCATGGTGAACGTCGCCGATGAGGGCATCCCGCTATACGAGCGCGAGCCGGATGAGTTCCTGAAGTTTCAGAGCTACGCCCGGCGCCGGCACGAGGACAACTGGAAGTTCTACGCCACGCGGGACCGGCTGCTGCGGGAGTGGCTTCGTGGTGACCGGGAGTTCTGAGCACCAGCATGGTACCCAGCAAGCTTGCCACACTGCGAGAGTACCGCCGCTATCTGGCAGACTGGCTGTCGGACTCGCCGGAGGAATTCGTGGGCCAGCCGCAGCGGGTGGCCTCGGTGCGCTATGCTTACCAGACCATCATCGAGTGTGCACGGGACATCAACGACGCACTGCTGGCGAAGCGCGCGCACATCTCCGCTCGCAGCCACGCGGATGCCTTCACGCGCATGGCCGCGCAGGGCATGCTGCCGCGGGAGCTGGCGGAGCGCTTTCAAGAGCATTGTCGCATACGCAATCGCCTCGTGCATCAGTACAACGAAGTCGAGGACGACCGGTTGTACGCGGCTGGGAAGCAGCTCGTGGTTGACGCCAAGGAGTACGCTCAACACATCGCCCGGTTGATCGGGCTTTGAGGTTACGGGTCGCACCCAACGGACGGAGGCGAGCGATATGTCAGTCGAAAAGTCCACCTGGCGCAACAAAGTCGGGTTGGCCGAGATGCTCAAGGGCGGGGTGATCATGGACGTCACCAACGCCGAGCAGGCCAAGCTCGCCGAGGACGCCGGAGCAGTGTCGGTCATGGCCCTGGAGCGCGTGCCGGCCGACATCCGGGCCGAGGGCGGCGTGGCGCGCATGGCCGACCCGACCAGGATCGAAGAGATCATGGAGGCGGTGACCATCCCGGTCATGGCCAAGTGCCGCATCGGGCACTTCGCCGAGGCCCAGGTGCTGGAGGCGTTGGGCGTGGACTTCGTTGACGAGAGCGAGGTGCTGACGCCGGCCGACGAGGCGCACCATATCTGGAAGCACGACTTCAAGGTGCCGTTCGTGTGCGGCTGCCGCGACCTGGCGGAGGCCCTGCGGCGCATCGGCGAGGGCGCCGCTCTGATCCGCACCAAGGGGGAGGCCGGCTCGGGCAACATCGTGGAGGCCACGCGCCACATGCGTGCGGTGCAGAGCCATATCAAGCGCCTGGCCACGCTGCGCAAAGACGAGCTGATGACCGAGGCCAAGCTGATGGGCGCGCCCTTTGAGCTGGTGGCCGAGGTGGCCGAGACGGGCAGGCTGCCGGTGCCCAACTTCGCCGCCGGCGGCATCGCCACTCCGGCCGATGCCGCGCTCATGATGCAGCTAGGGGCCGAGTCGGTATTCGTCGGCTCGGGCGTCTTCAAGTCCGAGGACCCGGCCGCCCGGGCCAAGGCCATTGTGGAGGCCGTGACCTACTACGACGACCCCGAGATAGTGGCCCGGGCCTCGCGCGGCCTGCTGGGCGCCATGCCCGGCCTGGATGTGCGGACGATGCCTGAAGAGGAGATGCTGTCCACGCGAGGGTGGTAGGCGGCCACAGGGATGAGCGAGGAAGAAGTCTGGCTGCTACAGGCCGAGCACGACTTGCAGGCTGCCGAGCATAACCTGCGCGGCGGGTTCCTGGACCACTGCCTCATCTGCTGCCAGCAGGCTACCGAGAAAGCTCTCAAGGCGCTCTACATAGCCAAGCATCGCAAGGCGCCGCCGCGGATGCACGATATCCAGGACCTAGCCCGCGCTGTGGAGCTTGAGACCAGCATCCCGGGGCAACTGGTTGCGCTCACCCGCTGGTACCTGGAGGCCCGCTATCCTGACGTGGCCGACGTTCCTCCGTTCCAGAAGCTCGATGTCGAGACGGCAGAGGCAGCATTGGCAGCGACGCGCGCTTTCCTCGGGGACGCGCGGAGGCGACTCGATGAGTGACGGGGAGCGTCCGAGCCCCCAGGAACGCTTACGGAACTTCGTGAGCAAGTACCTGCCGAAGATCCGCGACTACTACCAGCCGACGGAGGTCTGGCTCTGGGGCTCGCATGCTTACGGGGAGCCGCACGAGTACAGCGACATTGACATCATCGTTGTGTCGGATCGCTTCACCGGGGATTGGGCGCTGGCCGAGCGCGCGATCGAGTTGGCGAAGCGCGTGGGACTCGATTTCCGCCGCGAGATCGGCACCGTGGAGGTCATCTGCTACAGGCCGGAGGAGTTCGAGCGCCAGCGCAATCGCATTACCATTGTGGCGGAAGGGATCAAGAAGGGGAAGCGGCTGCTGTAGTGAGCGCCCAATCAAGGGGAACCCCTGGGCCGGGCTCCGCATCCGGCCCGATGCGGTAGCAGGGCCATGAGATTCGGGATTCTGGCCATGCAAGGAGCCGTAGAGCCGCACCGCAGGGCCATTGAGGCCTGCGGGCACGAGGCTGTCTTGGTGCGGCGGCCGGAGGAGGTCGCCGCGGTTGCCGGCCTGATCCTGCCCGGCGGAGAGAGCACCACCATCGGCAAGCTCATCCAACGGTTTGGGCTGGACGAGCCGATTCGGGAGCTGGCGGCGGCCGGCAAGCCCTTGTTCGGCACCTGCGCGGGGATGATTCTGCTGGCCAAGGACATCGAGGAGAGCGAGCAGTACCGCCTGGGGCTCATGGACGCGGCGGTGCGGCGCAATGCCTTCGGGCGGCAGGTGGACAGCTTCGAGGCCGACCTGGAGATTGGGGGCCTGGAGGGGGGCCCCTTCCGGGCCGTCTTCATCCGCGCGCCCTATCTGACCGAGGTGCGCGGCGAGGCGAGAGCTTTGGCCAGCGTCGAGGGCAAGATCGTGATGGCCCAACAGGGCAACGTGCTGGCAGCCGCCTTCCACCCCGAGCTGACCCCTGACCCGCGAGTTCACCGCAAGTTCATTGCTATGGCCTGCGCAGGCTATTGACCCGCCTGCGGGGCTCTGGTATACTCAACGGCCGTTGTGCTCCATAGCCGGCGCCGAGGAGGGCGTCGGCGGGCTGCTGGGGCGGGCACACCCTGGCAGCTCTCCGGAGCAGGGAGGAGCAGCATGGTGTCGGAGGCGGAACAGAGCAGGTCAAGCGAGAGACGGGGCCCAGCGCCCGGCGGCGACAGGCGGGCCGGTCACCCTGACGACTATGGCCGGTCGGGGGAGCGCGACTCCGGGGGCGCGGGGCGAGGCGGGGGCCGCGGTCGCCTGCGGGGAGCCCGGCGCAAGCGCAAGCGCGCCTGCGCGTTCTGCGTGGATCGCAGGGCGCACATCATAGACTACAAGAACGTAAGAATGCTGCGCGACTACCTCGACGAGCGGGCCCGTATCAAGAAGGCTCGCCAGACCGGCACCTGCCGGAAGCATCAGCGCAAGGTCGCCCGAGCCATCAAACGTGCCCGCGAGGTCGCCCTCGTTCAGTACACCATTGACTGACGCTGCCGGGCGCGGACTGACCCGTGGTTGCAGGCCTGCTGTGAGCCTGCGGCCGCGGCGTGTGCGCCGGTGGTGGCAGTAAAACAGCGCGCGTCCTGCTGAGGCAGGACGCGCGACTGTCGGCTAGGGGATCCACCCCAGGCTACGGCGCTTTTATGGTGGCCTGAGCCGAGGAGAGGGGGAAGGACCCGGTGATGTTGTCCGGCGAAGTGAGGGCGGCTGGCCCAGGAAGGCTGACGCCTACCTGGTGACTGCCGTCAGTCACCGCCCCGGCCGCGATGTCGTAGGCGACGAACAGCACCAGGCTCGTGCCGGCATTGAAGGTTTGGTCCTCAATGTCCAGGTTCAGGGTGGCGCTGTTGTAGGCTCCCTCGCCGATCACCACGTCCTCGCTTCCCGCCGACGGATCGAAGGTCCCGTCACCACCATCGAGCCAGACGCGCACCGCGGCAATGTCGCCGGAATCGCCCGTGCCGGTGAGTTCAACGCGGAGCGCTTCGATGCGAGCGAAGTTGCTGTCCACGCTGAGCTCCAGCTTGAGCATCCCGACGTTGGTGTCGCTGGCCTCCACGTTGGCGGGCGCGAGGCTCGTGCCCGTGACGGTGACGTTGTCCACCGTCTCCTGCTGGCTGATGTTGGTCACCATGAGCGCCGTGGGCCGCAGCATCCACTCCCCGTTGCCAGTACAGTGCACCGAGTTGCCTGTGTTCCAGTCCAACTGGAGCACTGTGTTGTAGCCATCCGAGATGGTGAACTGGATGGGCAGCTTGAGGCCGGTCTGGGCGCCGCTGGGGACCGTCACCGGCTTGATGCTGCCGTCCGGGAACTCGATCTCGGCGCTGGCTACAATGAGCTCCAACTTCACATAGTCGCCTGGCGGCAGGTCCGCCTGGGCCACGGTGTAGGTTCCCAGCTTGAGCAGGTCAATGGTCTGGGAAGCCGTAGACACGCGCACCGGTGGACCACTCACCGGAATGGCGCGTATCTCGTCCACGGTGACGCGCAGGGCCACGGCGTTGCCAACGCCCTGCTGCCCGGCTCTGGCCTCCACGCCGCGAGTCTGCAGAGAAGAGTCAACTGCCCGAAGCTTGAAGTTGGAACGCGCACCAGTGGGGGGAGCGCTGCCGCCACCGCCACCACAGCCCAAGGCTGCGCTCAGAAGTGCTGCTCCGAGTGCAACGGCGGCCAAGCACTTGATCGCTCGCATCTTCTGGCTCACCCTTTTCCTCCCTGAGTTGCGGCCACATCGGCGCTGCCACAGCCCCCTTACCATAGAGGGTAGCTCCCCGTAACATACTTCTCGCCTGGACGTAACGGGAACGTTACCTGAGGGTGAAGAGCGAGGCGGGGAGCAGCCAGTGGCGCCGGTCGCTAAGCACGACGAACGGCCGCGAGCCAGCCCCGGTGAGCGGCCCGGAGGGGGAAGCTGTAGGCGCGGACTTCGAGGGGGCCCAACTCGCCGTCCACGAGGTAGTGCCCTTGCTTGTCCCGCTTCTCAGCCACGAACTCCAGGTCGGTTTTCCGCTCGATGAGTGTGCCTTTCGGGGATAGAGTAAGGAGGCGCAGGCCCAGCGGCTCCTGGCGCAGCGCCAGGCGGAAGGCAACGCGCTTGGGGGCATTGCTCCAAAGGAACACGATCCCCTCGTCGCCCCGGAAGAAATGCCGGAAGGTAATGGGGCTGCCTGGCTCGCTGGAGCAATTGCCCTCTCCAATGCCCCATTCGCCGCAAGGCGCGGCGCCCGCCAGCTCTGCCATTGCCTCGCCCAGTGCGGCGATGCCCTGGTCGGAGGCTGCGACCTGAGGCTGCCAGACCTCGACGGCCGACGGCGACGGGCGGCACTCGATGCCCATAACGCCCGCCGAGGCTGCCAGCACCACATCGCGCACGACTCGCAGAGCCTCCAGCCTGGCGTCGCCGCCGTCTGCGGCCTGACGCACCCACCAGAGGCCCGTGTCTTGCAGCCCGGCAGCATCCACCGCCCCTCGCACCATCCGCAGGTCGGCCGCCCGGTCCATCTCTGCCCAGACCTCGGCGGCGGCCCCTGCTGGCACTGGCGGAGGGGCGTACTCCACCACGATGGCCCCCAGCTCAAGCTGGCGCTCTCCCAGCGCTCGCAGCAGTCGAGCCTGAGGCGCGCCTTCCGTGCTCCAGGCGCGGAGGGGCGGCGAGAGCAGCACGGCCGTAGGCGCAGCCTGGTGGACTATGCCCGACGCGCGGCGCATGAGGCCGGCGAAGGCTGCGACCGCCGCCGCCTCCGGCTCCTGGTCGGCCGCCGGCAGAGGCGGCGGCGCCTGGAGCTGCCAGTAGGCCACCTGGTCGCCACGCTCGGCCGCCAACTCGCGCAGCCGGCCCTCCCAGCCTTCGGCCGCCAGGTTCACTGACAGGCACGCTTGGGGCGCGGTCTCGGCTTTCTGCCGAAGCAGCGCCAGCCAGGCCTCCGTGTCGTCGGCAGGCAGGCGCAGGCACTGTGCAGGCAACTCCAGCGCCGCCAGCAGGGCGGCATTGCGCCCGGGCTCGTCCAAGCCCACCGGCAGCCCTCCGAGGGCGAAGATGGGGTAGGTGGGCTGCGGCGCCAGCCGCACGGGGATGAGGCCCTCTTCTTTGCTGATGGTCACCTTCAGCAGCAGGTGAGTGGGGTGCAGGAGGAGGGTCTGCACTGCGGGAGTCACCTGCCCCAACCGCTTCTTAGGCATGTCCACGGAGGTGACGTCGAGGCTCACGCCGCGCGGGCCGGCACCGACGATGGTGACGTGCTTCTCCAGGTCGCTGCGCTTGCTGAGGAGGATGCCCAGCTCCTCCCGGTAGCCGACTCGACACTGGAACGTCCGCGGGGCCGTCACCTCCACGCCGCCGACGTCCCGGAAGACCTCCACAGCCACGCCGGTATCGCGCTCGCGCGCGCCCTCCAGGCCAGCAGGCGCCCAGTCGGGCGGAAAGTCCGCCGGCGGCCGCCCAGTGCCCTGGGCCAAGGCAGCGGAGGCAGCCATGCTCAGGCAACACACGAACAACAACCCACGCCTAGGCGCTCTCGCCATTTGGTCGGGACTTAGCCCTGCGTGCCGAGGCGCTCGCCGAGCGCGGCAGCGGACAGTCCCTTCACCTCCACCAGCTTGTCGCGTGATTTCTCCCCGCTGACCAGCCGCACCTCGCTGCGCTTCACGCCCAGTGCCTGGGCCAGCAGGTTGATGACTGCCTCGTTGGCCTTCCCCTTGAGCGGGGGCGCCGTCACGCGCACGTGCAGCACGCCCTCACGCCAGCCCACGATCTCGTCGCGCCGGGCGCGAGGGTGGACACGCACCCTCAGCACGGCGGCCGCTGATTCACGGGCTGGGGACATAGCTTCTGCTCGACCTCACCGGAATATCGGCCAGGAATGGCCGACCTACGTAGAACCTACGGAGGATGAACGAGGCGGGCTCGCGTCAGGATACCAGAAGATGATAGAGCAGCGAGTAGATGGCCTCGAGCAGCAGCCACAGTAGCACCGGCGACCAGTCCAGGCCGCCCAGACGCAAGGTGTAGGGGGCCAGGGCGGCGCGGATGGGGTTCAGCAGCGGGTCGGTGGCGGCGCGCACCCCACGCACCAGCCCGCCCAGGCGCGGATGGTACGGCGATATGCGGAACCAGACAAAGGCGACGTTCAGGAGGATGAGCAGGTAGTACAGCACCAACAACTTGTGCAGGTAGTGGAAGAGGGCAGCCGTCGTCATGAGGATGATGGATCCCTCGGCCGGGTGGGCCGCTCAGGAGCCCAGCTCCTTGGACCGCTGGGCCGCGCGGATGACTGCCTCCATGGCGGCGCCCTGGAACCCGCGCTCCCGCAGACAGCGAACGCCGGCGATGGTGGTGCCGCCGGGCGAGCAAACCATGTCTTTGAGCTGAGCGGGGCTGGCGGGCGTGTCCAGCGCCATGCGGCCGGCTCCCAGCACGGTCTGCGCAGCCAGCGTCTGCGCCGTCTGGCGGTCGAGCCCGGCGGCCACCCCGCCGTCGGCCAGCGCCTCGATGAGCATGAAGACGAAGGCGGGGCCGCTGCCGGATAGGCCGGTCACTGCGTCCATCAGGTGCTCGCCCACCCGCACCACGGCGCCGATGCTGCCAAGCACTTCCCGCAGCATGCTCTCCTGCGCCTCGCTGACGGGGCCATCCAGGCAATAGGCGAAGGCGCCCTCGCCCACGACGCAGCAGATGTTGGGCATCACCCGCACCAGGGGCACATTGGCCTTGAGGTGGGAGCGAAGGCGTGAGGTAGGCACGCCGGCAGCGATGGAGACGAGCAACTGATCCGGGCTGACGTGAGAGCCTATCTCGTCCAGCACCCCGCTGAGAACCTGGGGCTTGACCGCCAGGATGACGGTATCTGCGGCCTGTGCGACCTCCACGTTCGAGGTAGTGGTGGCCGTGGCCAGCTCATCGGCAAACAGCCGCAGGCGGCCGGGATCTGTGTCGCTGGCGATGAGAGCGTCGGCTGCAAGGCCGGCCCGCGCCAGGAAGCCTCGCGCCAGCCCCTCGGCCATGCGCCCAGCACCCACGAAGCCGAATGCCCGTGTTCGTGGCATGAGCCTCCCTCAATTCCCGCGGGCGGGGGTGAACCCCGCCCCTACGGATTCCGTGCTACATGAAGGCGGGTCGGGGCGCCTCGTGCGTCTCCTCGAACGGCGTCGCGGCCGGGCGGCGGCTGATCTCCAGCTCCTCGATGGGGAGGTCGTGGGGTGAACAGATGAAGACCGCCCGCCCGATCTTCTTCATGGACCCGTCCAGAGCGTAGGTGACGCCGCTGAGGAAGTCCACGATGCGGCGGGCGACGGTCTCGTCCAGCTCCTCCAGGTTGACGGCCACCACCAGCCGCTGCTTGATCTTGTCGGCGATCTGCGAGCCGTCGTCCATGGTGCGGGGACGCGCCCGCACGATGGCCAGGTGCCCGAAGGCCGCCCGGCTGGTGGGCAGGCGGTACACCTGCCCGCGCCCGTCGTCGGCCTCGACGGCCGCCCCCTCCTCGTACTCCTCGTCCACGTACTCTTCGTCAACGAACCCCAGAGCCGCTGCCGCTCGGCGAAGCATGCCTGCCATCGCCAACTGCCTCCTTTGCTGCGTCTAGGCTGCCATTGTTGAGCATCCGTTGCTGTATGAAGGTCCGCCCGCTGCTATTCTCTGGGTCCGAATATGCCCGTGCCCACCCGGACGATGGTGGCGCCCTCCTCGATGGCCACCTCGAAGTCCTGCGTCATGCCCATGGAGAGGTGCCGCACTCGTGGGCCGGGCGCGGAGGCCTCCAACTCCTTGGCCATCTCCCTGAGCCGACGGAAGTAGGGCCGCGATTGCTCCGGCTCCGGCGCCAGGGGCGGAATGGCCATGAGCCCCTGCACCTCCAGGTGCGCCAGAGCTGCCACCTGGTCCCAGAGCGCGCCCAGTTCGCTGGGGGCCACGCCGAACTTGCTGTCTTCGTCGCCCACGTTGACCTGAAGCAGCACGGGCATGCGCTTGCCGACCTGGGTGGCGCGCTTGTCAATCTCCTGGGCCAGGCGCAGGCTGTCCACGGTTTCGATCAGGTCGAACCGGGGCACCACGTACCTGACCTTGTTGCGCTGAAGGTGGCCGATGAAGTGCCAGATGGCCCGGTCGCCTATGACCTCGTACTTGTCAAGGGCCTCTTGAACGTAATTCTCGCCCAGGTGACGCAGCCCCGCCGCCAAGGCCGGCTGGATGCGCTCCAGGCCAATGAGCTTGGTCACGCCGACCAGCGTGATGTCCTCGGGTCGGCGCCGCACACGCTGCGCAGCAGCGGCCAGGCGGCACTGCACGCGGGCCAGGTTGCCAGCTATGTCAAGGCCAGGGGTGTTCAGCTCTGCTTGTCGTCCAGCTCCAGCGTCCACGTGTCCGAGCCAGTGGCCGGCGCGCCGCCTGGCGCGGCAGGCGGGGCGGGCGTTTCAGCATCCAGGTCCACCATCCCAGGCGGCGCCTCAGGCTCCTGCTCAGCCGCGCGCGCCCAGTCCGCAGGGACCTCCAGCGGCGCCACGGCCTCGGCGGGCGCGGCGGCGGCCGAGAGTGGGCCGGGCACGGACTGTGCCGGAGGCGGGGCCGCCGGTTGCGGCGCCAAGGGCTGTGGCGCTGGAGGCGCCGGAGGCGCCGGGGCGCCCAGCTGGAATGCCGGGGCCGGCGGCGGGGGAGCCAAGGGCTGGGGCGGGGCCGCCTGGTGCCAGGGCTCAGGCTCCCCGCCCAAGTCCACGGCGTGAAAGGCTGGCGCCGCCGGCGGAGGTCCGGCCGCCGGGGCAGGTGCATACGCAGCCGGCGGTGCGGGCGCATATGCAGTCGGCGCGGCGGGCGCGTGCGCGACCGGTGGAGCGGCGCGCGGCGCCACGGCTGTTTCGCCAATGCGGACGCCGCACGAGCCGCAGAACATGGCGGAGGCTGGATTGTCGCGGTGGCAGGCGAGGCAGGTGTTGCCCCCACCAGCCTGGCCCAGGGGCGCGTAGCACAGGAGGCATGCCCCTCGGCCCGGCGCGTTGTCGTGGCCACAGCGGTGGCAGAACATTGCCCGACACCCCCCTGTAGGCACCCTTGGGGCCGTGTTGACGACTTGTGGCGCAGTATAGTCGAAGGGCACCTGCGTGTCAAGCACGAGCCAGGTAGCGGTGAGCGGCCGGCCGCTTGCCTTCTGCCGGGGCCTGTGATAGAATCGTAGCGTGGGCGCGGACCTCGAGGGCGGCGTCGCTCGCGTGGGCATCATGGGCGGCAGCTTCGACCCCATCCACCTCGGCCATCTGGCGGCGGCGGAGGAGGCGCGCGTGGCCTTAGGCCTGGCGCAAGTGCTGTTTGTGCCCTGCGGCGATCCCTACCACAGGCAAGCTGCACCCCTGGCCAGCCGCGAAGATCGCTATCAGATGACGGTTCTGGCGACGGCCGACAACCCGCATTTCATCGCCTCGAGGATTGAGATCGAGCGCCCCGGCCCCTCCTACACGATAGATACGGTGCGCGCCCTGAAGCAGGCCAGCCCCCAGACGGACTACTACGTGATCCTGGGGGCCGACGCGGTGGCGCTGCTGCTTACCTGGAGGGAGCACGAGGCCCTGCTCCAGGAGTGTTGCTTCGTGGTAGTGAGCCGCGAGGGCAACGGGCAGACGCAGGCCAGATCGCAGGTGCCGCCGGCGTTCCTGGAGCGCTCGCACTGGCTGGATATGCCCAGCCTGGACATCTCTTCTACCACGATCCGCCGACGAGTGTCTGAGGGCAAGCCCATTCGCTACCTGGTGCCGCGCGCGGTGGAACAATACATCGAGCAGCGGGGTCTGTATCGTTAGCCGCTGAGCACTCAAAGCTAGTGACTCCCCACCTGCACTCGAAGCGACAGCCCGGCGAGGCAGGCCATGCGCAGAGAGAAGAGCGCGGTTGACCACATCATTAGCTTCCTGACCGCCGCGGTAATGGTGGCCGGGGCGTTCGGCGTCTACGACACCTTCCGGCCGCTGGGGCTTACGTCTGTCACCACCTCCAGCGTGGGCCCGGACCTCAGTCTGCTCCCGAACCCGTGGGTGGGCCGTACGCGTGTGAGCATTCTGCTGGTGGGCACCGATGAGCGGCCGGAGCGCCGGGACCCGGGCCGTTCGGACACGCTGCTGACGGTCTTCCTCAACCCGACGCGCAAACAGGCGGCCGTGCTCTCCATCCCCCGCGACCTGAAGGCTCACATACCGGGCCACGGGACGGACAAGATCAACGCGGCCTACGCCCTGGGCGTTCGAGAGGGCGGGGTGGGCGGCCCCGAGCTTTGCCGACAGACGGTGGAGGAGCTGCTGGGGGCGCCCGTCGAGCACTACGTGGCCGTCAACTTCGACGGCTTTCAGCATATCGTGGACCTGCTGGGAGGCTTGGACCTCGAGGTCGAGAAGCGCATGAAGTACGACGACAACTGGGGCAATCTGCACATTGACCTGTACCCGGGCTTGCAGCACCTGGACGGCTACGAGGCTATGGGCTACGTGCGGTATCGCAACGACAGCGACTACGAACGCATGAAGCGCCAGCGCCAGTTCCTGAAGGCGATGGCTGAGCAGACGCTGCGGGCCCGCAACATCCTCAACCTAGTGCGGGTGCTTCCACAGGTGAACCAAGCCCTCAAGACCACCATGTCCTACTCGGAGCTGGTGGCCGCCGCCCGGCTGCTGAACGAGATGGACCCGGGCACCATCCTGGGCGTGCAGTTGCCCGTGGTTGACCTCTCGTCTCATCCCATCTTCTACTCGGGGCTGGACGAGGCCGCCTACAAGCGGCTGAGCGCGCAGATGGAGGAGCATCTGGACAGCGACCCGGCCGCCCCCTGCCTGGTTGAGGTCATCAACGGGGGCGGGGCGGCGGGCGCTGCCAACGACGCCGCCGAGCGGCTGAGGGCCAAGGGCTTCCGGATTGCCGGGCTGGGCAACGCCGGCAGCTTTGGCCAGGGCAGCACCATCATCCGCTACCAGCCGGGGCAGATACACACCGCGCAGTGGATCGCCCGAATCCTGAAGGCCGGAGAGCCGCAGGCCGAGGACGATCCGCTGGCCTACTACGAGCGCAACGCGCTGGTGCGGGTCATCCTGGGCCAGGACTACAGACCGGCGAATCCGCCAGCGGCCACGTCGGCGAGCGCTGCTACCAGCTCTGCCGGTCGCGGCTAGAGGGCAGGCGAGTGCCGCTGAGTAGGGATGCCTTGCTCGAAGACCCGGAGGCCAAGGCGCTGCTGATGGCCGAGGCGGCCCACGAACGACGTGCCGAGCGTCCGGTGGTGCTTGACATGCGCGAGGTCACCCCCATCTGCGACTACTTTGTGATCTGCAGCGGGCGCTCGCTGGTGCACACCAGAGCCGTGGCCGAGGCCATCGAGGAGGCGGCCGCAGGGGCCCGGCTCAAGCAGCGCCACCACGAGGGCTATGAGGACGCGCGCTGGATCATCCTCGACTATGGATACGTGGTGGTGCACGTCTTCAACCCCGAGGCCCGCGATTACTACGATCTCGAACGCCTCTGGGCCGATGCCCGCGAGGTAAGCGTGCGGCAACCAGCCACCTCCGGCTAGTGCCTTCGTGGGTCAAGCCTCCGCAGGGCGAGGCGGTCTACAGTGAGCGTAACGGACGACGAGATCGAAGAGCAACTGCGGCGGGACCGGATCGAGCGGCTGACCACGGCCGCCGCCGTCTACCGCAAGCGCGGCGACCTGAAGGCGGCGGTCACCGCCTGCCAGGAGCTGCTGACGCTGGATGCCGAGAACCTCGATGCGCGCGAAATCCTGGCCGACGTGCTGATCGAGGACGGGAAGCACGACGAGGCCATGGCGGAATACCGCCGCATCCTGGAGGCCGACCCATCCCGCGTCGAGGCCGAGCGCAAGATCGCTCAGCTCGCCCTGCGCGTGGGCGAGCTGCGGCGCCGGGAGCAGCGGCGGCAGGAGATCATCCAGGACCCCACCAAACGCGACCGGGGCGGGGGCGTGCGCATGGGCACAGCCTGGGTGTTGGCGGCCATATGCCCGGGCGTGGGGCAGCTCTACCTGCGCGAGTACGTCAAGGGCCTCATTATCCTGGGCGCCAGCCTGGTGCTCGTGGGGCTCATCTTCCAATACGGGATCATGCAGCCGCTCAACGCGGCGGTGGCGGCTCGAGACCGCACAGCCTTTTTCCAGCACCTGGGGCGCTCCAGCGGCACAGCCGCTCTTCTCCTCTTCGGCTGCTTCTTGCTGCTGGGCTTCTGGGTCTACGGCATCATTGAGTCGGTGCGCTCCGTGCGGCGCAGGCAGGCGGCCGAAGAGGAGGAGCTGGGGATCTAGCCCGGCCCATGCGCGTCACCAATCACCCCATTCTCGGTCCACTGGAGCCGGCCGCCGAGGTTACCATCGTGCTCGACGGGCGTGCGCTGCCGGCGCGCGAGGGCGAGCCGATCGCAGCCGCCCTGCTGGCCCACGGCGTGCGCAGGCTGCGGGTGTCGGATAAGCGGCGCGAGCCGCGAGGCATCTTCTGCGCGCGGGGCCAGTGCACGGATTGCGTCATGACCGTGGACGGCCAGCCCAACGTGCGCACCTGCATCACCCCCGTCCGCGAGGGCATGGTCATCGAGACGGGTGGGCCTCCGCCCGCCCCAGCCACCAGCAGACCTCCAGGGCTTCGGCCCATAAACGGGGCCTCATGAGACGTGCGGAGCTGGTGGTCATCGGCGCCGGGCCGGCGGGTCTGAGGGCCGCTATCGAGGCTGGCGAGGCGGGCGTCGAAGTGCTGCTGGTGGACGAGCACGAGCGCGCCGGGGGCCAGCTCTTCAAGCAGATCCACAAGTTCTTCGGCAGCCAGGAGCACTTCGCCGGCAAGCGGGGCTTTGACATCGGCGAGGAGCTGCTGGCGCGTTGCTGCGAGCTGGGCGTAGTCATCAGGCTATCCACCGTCGCCTACGGCATCTTCCCCGATAAGGTCGTCGGGCTGGCCTGCCAGGGCCACGTTGAGCACGTGCAGGCCGAGCGGCTGGTACTGGCCGCCGGCGCGCAGGAGAAGGGGGTGGCGTTTCCGGGCTGGACGCTGCCTGGGGTCATGGGCCCGGGCGCCGCGCAGACGCTTCTGCATATCCATCGCGTGCTGCCGGGCCGACGCGCCCTGATGGTGGGCAGTGGCAACGTGGGGCTGATCGTGGCCTACCAACTGTTGCAGCCTGGGGCGGAAGTGGCGGCGGTGGTGGAGGCGCGGAACAACATCGGCGGCTACCTGATTCACGCGGAGAAGCTCACCCGTCAGGGAGTCCCCATCTACCTGCGCCACACAGTTCTGCGGGCGGAGGGTGAGGCGGGCATAGAGCGGGCCATCATCGGCGAGCTGGACGATGCTGGCGAGCCGGCGCCGGGGCGCGAAAGGGCCCTGGACGTTGACTGCCTCTGCCTGGCGGTGGGCCTGTCGCCGCTGACCGAGCTGGCGGAGATGGCCGGCTGCCAGCTCGCATACGTGCCCGAGCTGGGCGGACACGTCCCGGTTCACGATGACAACATGGAGACGACCGTGCCAGGCATCTACGTCGCGGGCGACCTGGCGGGCATCGAGGAGGCCAGCATGGCCATGGACGAGGGGCGCCTGGCTGGGGTGGCCGCGGCGGAATCGCTGCGGAGGCTAGGTCCAGATGAGGCCAAAGCCCACAAGGAGGCCATCCGCGCGCCTCTGCGTGAACTGCGCCTGGGGCCTTCGGCGAATCAGGTCGCGTCGGGCGACGGGGGCGAGCCGAGCCACGGCTACTCCACCCGCTGAAGCGGCGTCACGGCAGCGCCGCCTATCGCCGGGATCTCCAGGCCGCGGGCCATGCGCACATAGAGCCAGCCATCCAACGCATCCTCGAGGTTGCGGCGACACTCTTCCAGCGTCTTGCCCGTGGCCCAGACCCCCGGACACTCGGGAATCCGGCCGTAGTAGGGCTCCTCGTCTTCGATGATCTCGTAGTGGGCGCGCTCGAGCGCCTCGGCAATATACTCGCGGATCACAATACTCGCCTCCCAGGCCCCCGCCAGCATGGCACCCGGGGTGCGAGCCGTCAACGAGTAGACCTGTGGCTCGGCAGCATCGGGGATGGCATCGGCAAAGGTATGCCGCCACGAGCCGGGGAAGCAGGCAGAGGCGTAGCTGTGACGCCGAGGCACCGGAGGGGAGCGCCAGTTGGTTCAGATTGCCGAGTTCAGTCGCCGCATCATAGACAACGTGGAGCGGGTGATCGTGGGGAAGCGCGAGGTCATCCGCCTGGCGCTGAGCGCGCTGCTGTGCGAGGGGCACATCCTGGTGGAGGACGTGCCGGGGGTGGCCAAGACCATGCTGGCGCGGAGCCTGGCCAAGTCACTGGGCTGCACCTTCAGCCGCATCCAATGCACGCCTGACCTGCTGCCCTCCGACATCACCGGGGCCTCCATCTTCAACCAGAAGCTGAGCGAGTTCGAGTTCCGGCCGGGGCCGGTGCTGCACCAGTTTGTGCTGGCCGACGAGGTAAACCGGGCCACGCCCCGCACGCAGTCGGCCCTGTTGGAGGCCATGGCGGAGTGGCAGGTGACCGTGGACGGCATCACGCACCAACTGCCCCGGCCCTTCTTGGTCATGGCCACGCAGAACCCGGTGGAGCACGAGGGCACGTTCCCGCTGCCCGAGGCGCAACTCGATCGGTTCCTGGTCCAGCTCGCCATCGGGTATCCGTCATTCGTGGACGAGAGCGCCATGTTGCTGCGGCTGCATTCGACGCACCCGATAGCGACCCTGGAGCAGGTGGCCAGCGCCGAGGAGCTGCTGGAAGCGCAAAAAGCAGTGCGGGAGATATTCGTGCACGACGTGGTGCGCGAGTACATAGTACGCATTGTGCAGGTGACGCGGCGCTCGGCCGACCTGGCGCTGGGCGGCAGCCCGCGGGCCTCCCTGGCCCTCTACCGCACCGGGCAAGCCCTGGCCGCCATCGAGGGCCGCAACTACGTGCTACCCGACGACGTGAAGACCATGTGCGCCTCCGTTTTGCAGCACCGGGTCATCCTCAACCCCGAGAGCCGGCTGCGGGGGCGCTCGGTGATTGACGCCATCGGCGACTGCGTCAACAGCGTGCCCGCGCCGGTGGAGAAGCCGGTGTGATTGGTCGCTGCTCCCCAGATGAAAAGGACCCCTCTCGGGGCCCCTCTCACGCTAGCCCTACACGGGCTATCCGACTCCAGTTGCTGGATTGCCCTTCATATACCAGGGTCGCACCGCGAAGTCAAGAGGAGTCGCCTGCGGGACCCTATCGGGAGCCGCGCAGGCGGCACAAACGCGGCTCGACTCGTAGCCCTGGGGGGCTGGCCCCGGCAGGGATGCGCCCAGGATGACCGCGGCACGGCTGGTACTGATCATCGTGGCGGTGGTGGCAGTGGCCTACCTGCTGCACCTGGGCTTCTTCACGTTTGCTTTCTACGCCCTGGTGCTGATGTTGGGGGCTTCCTGGCTCATGGGCCGCTCGGCGCTGCGCGCCATAGAGCACCAGCGGGTGGTCAGCAGGGCCAAGGCGCGACTGGGCGACACGGTGGCGGTCACCACCGAGGTGGTCAACGACAAGAACCTGCCCGTGCTGTGGACGCTGATAGAGGACCTGACCCCCAGGCTTCTGGAGCGGGAGGGCAGCAGCGGGCGGGCGGCGCTGCTGAAGCCGCACGAGATGGTGCGGCTCAGGTACACGCTGAAATGCACCAATCGTGGGTATCATCAGATAGGGCCGCTGGTGCTGGAGTCGGGGGACATCTTCGGCCTGTTCCGGCGCTTCCGCACCGGGACCACGGCCCACTTCGTCACCGTGTACCCGAGAGTGGTGCCGATCTCGCGCTACGAGATCGCCACGCGGCGACCCATAGGCGAGGTGCGGGTAACGCAGCGGCTGTACGAGGACCCCACCCGCATTGCCGGCATTCGCGACTACATGCGGGGCGACCCGCTGAACCGCATACACTGGAAGGCGACGGCCAAGACCGGGCAACTGCACAGCAAGGTTTACGAACCCTCGACCATGGTCGGCGCCAACCTGGTGCTGGATTTCAACGCGGCGGCCTGGGAGGGCGACCTGGCGTTCGAGCGCTCTGAGCTGGCGGTGGTGGCGGCCGCCTCCATCGCCAACTACGTGTCGCAGCAGAAGCAGCTCGTGGGCTTCATCAGCAACGGCCGGGACGCCATGGACCGAGCCCGGGAGGAGCTGGAGGAGAGACAGGCCGCCAGCCGGCGGGAGCTGGAGCGACTGCTGGCTCAACGGGAACAGGCGGACCGGCTGCGGCCGGTGGAAGTGCCCGCCAGGAAGGGCGGCGCCAACCTGCTGGAGATGATGGAGACCCTGGCGCGGCTGGAGCTGGGGCAGGGCCTGTCGCTGGCGCAGATGCTGGCGGCCGAGTACGTGCGGCTGCCACGCGACGCCGCGCTCATTATCATCGTGCCGCAGGTGCCGGCCGAGCTGGTGGAGATGATTGCGCGCCTCAAGGCCACCGGTTTCGTGGTCTCGGTGTTCGTGATCCTCAACCGCGAGGAGTTCATCCGCGCTCAGGCGCGGCTCAGCTACGAGGGCGTGAACGTGTTCCACATACAGCAGGAGAGGGACCTGGATGTCCTGGCCCGACGCACCATCTGAGGCAGAGGCCGAGGAATCGGCGGCGGAGTTGGCCCTCGCCAGCACACGGACCGACCTGCTGACCGAGGCGGCCATTCCGCTCAGCGTCATGGGGCTGCTGGGCAGCTTCCTGTACTACCTGCTGGAGCTGCGCAGCGTGTTCTGGGGCTCCGAGGGCGACGCCCTGCTGCGTTGGGTGTGCTTCTTCTTCCTCCTGGGCACTATCGGGATCACCCGCTTGCGCACTCGCTATGGCGACCAGGTGGTTGCGGCGCCTTACGTGGTCGCCCTGGCGGCTGTTACCGGCCTCTTCGTATGGGTCTTCACCCAGCGCTCCGGGCCGGTGGTGCGCACCGGGCTGCCCGCAGCACTGGACCTGCTGTTCACCTACGCCGTGGTGGCGGTGATCTGGTATGGCGCCAGCCGCCTGACCCGGGAGTGCACGGCCGAGGAGACCCGCGAGGAGGCCGCCGAGCACGGCATGCTAGAGCGGCTGCTGGAACGGGGAAAGGGAGAGGCGGCGGCTGGGCCCGATGACCGCACACGCGTCCGGCACCCCGGCTGGCTGGTGGTGTGGTTCTCGCTAGCCGCGCTGGTGGTGTTCGCGCTGGGCGAGCGGGCCATGACCACCGAGGCCGGCGGGGCCACGGCCTTCGCCTTCAAGTGCATGGCCGTGTTCTTCTTCTTCGGGCTGCTGCTGTTGGCGCTGACGACGCTCTCTTCCATACGCATGTACGTGCGGCGCAAGCGCCTGACGCTGTCGCGGGCGGTGTCGCCGCTGTGGATCATGCTGAGCCTGCTGCTGGTGTCAGGCATCGTGCTGCTGTCTGCCAAGCTGCCGCGCACCGAGAGCCAGGAGGCGCTGAGGAGGATTGCCGAGATCATCCCGTCGCGACTGTGGGACCGGAAGGCCCAGCGCACCATGCCCTCGCCCGTGCAGGGAACGGCCGCAGCCCGCGAGACGGCTCAGCCGGAGCGCAAGGGAGAGAAGGAGCCACAGCCGAGACGAGAGGGGGCGCCCGCCGGCCGGCCCGGCGCGGGCGAAGCGGCGGGCACGGGGCGTGCAAGCACCGGCATGGCCGGCCAACACCCCCAGCAGGGCGAAACGCCGTCCGAGGGCCTGGAGGGCAAGGGCCAGGCGGGCACACAGGCCAAGGGCGCGGGCCAGCAGGAGGGCAAGAAAGAGGGGCAAGGGTCTGAGGGGAAGGGCCGGGGCCAGGGAGGCAGCAAGGAACAGGCCAGCAGCACCGGGCAGACATCCACCCGGCTCCCCCCCAACCCGCGAGGCGGGTGGGGCTGGTGGTGGCTGCTGCTGCTGTTGCTGCTACTGGCGCTGCTAGGCTACATGATCTACCGCAACCGCAAGAAGATCAAGGCCTGGTTTGAGGGGCTGACGGGCTGGAAGCTGCGCTGGCCCAAGTGGCTGGAGGGCTTCCGGCTGGGGCTGCTGGCGGTGCTGGCGCGCATCCTGCGTTGGCTGGGGCTGCGTCGGCTGGCAGCACTCTTCGCGGCCGGGATCCGGGGCCTGCCCACCGAGGTGTTGGTGGACCCCTTCCGCGACCGCAGCCTGGCGGACAAGTCGCCATCCGAAAAGGTGAAGCACGTCTACCGGACGCTGCTGGCCTACGCGGACCTGCTGGGCTGCGGCCGCGAGCCGCAGCAGACCCCGTTCGAGTACCTGAAGAACCTACCCCGGCAGCTCTCCCCTATCGCCAAGGAGGCCAACCAGCTCACCTACTGCTACGTGCAGGCGCGGTATACGCCGCAGGAAATCACGCTGGACCAGGTGTCTGTGGTACAGAGCATCTGGCAGACGCTCCAGGCCCACATTGACGCGGCTCTGGCGCAACGGCCGCGGGCGTGAGTCTCCAGAGGCGTGGGTGGGTGTCCTTCAGTCCGCTTGGAGGCGCTGCCGACGCCCCGCCTTTAGCGGCTGGGCGGTCTCGGCCCGGTCTGGGGGCGTGGCGGCGAGCCAGTCGGCCGTTTCCTGCTTGAGGCGCTCGACCACGGGCTGCAGCTTCGGCTTACCAACCAGGTTGTAGAACTCCGCCGGGTCGTTCTCCAGGTCGTAGAGCTCCAGCGGCTGGCCATCATAGAAGTTCAGCTTGCAGCGGCCGTGGCGGATCATGCGCATGTCGCGCCCCTGCTCGCCGAAGGCACGATTGGGCCAGTCGGCCCCGCGACCCTTGAGGAGCGGCAGCAGCGAGCGTCCCTGCACCGTCTCCGGAATGGGCAGGCCAGCCAACTCGCAGAAGGTCGGGTACATGTCCACATGCTCGACAATGGTGTTGACCACGCGGCGCTGGGGCAGGTGCCCCGGCCAACTCAGGATCATCGGGATCCTCGCCGACCCCTCGAAGAAGTTGAACTTGAGGAACATCCGGTGCTGGTAGAGCAGGTCGCCGTGGTCTGAGGTGTAGGAGACGATGGTGTTGTCGGCCAGGCCCAAGCCCTCCAGAGCCCTGTAGACCGTGCCCACCGACTCGTCCATCATGGTGACCATGCCGTAGTAGGCGGCGATCATGGTGCGCACCTGCTCTTCGGTCAGGCCCCTCCATTCCTGCTGCTTCCTGGCCAACAGGGGGATCAGGGGCGGCGCGTCGGGGGGCGCCTGCTTGGGCAGATGAACCCTGTCAATGGGGAAGAGGTCGAAGAACTCCTTGGGCGGGTAGAAGGGCGGATGCGGGGCTACGAACGAGCACCACAGGCAGAAGGGCTGGTCGCGCTGCTGCTGGAGGAACCTGACGGTCTCCTGGGCCACGAAGCACTCGAAGAACTGCTCCTTGGGCAAGGGCGAGAAGCCGCCGGTGGTGCGTCGCCAGGTGTTGTCCCCGCTCCTGGCGTGCCAGACACGGGCCTCCTGTGGGATGGTGGCGTTGAACTCCTTATGGTCAATGCGCACGTCAAAGCCGTGGTGGTTGTCGGGGTCAATGAAGTGCATCTTGCCGATGGCAGCGGTCAGGTAGCCGTGTTCGGCGAAGTGATGCCCGATGGTGCGCTCGTCGGGGGGCAGGGCATAGGCGTTGTCCAGCGCGCCGTGGGCGTGGGTGTAGCGGCCGGTGATCAGCGACATGCGGGCCGGCACGCAGACCGGCGCCTGGGTGTAGGCGGTATGAAAGCGCACGCCGCGCGCGGCCAGGCGATCCAGGTTCGGCGTGATAGCCAGCTTGTCGCCAGCACAGCCCATTACCCGGTAGTTGTGCTGGTCGGACATGATGAACAGCAGGTTCGGGGGGCGCTGCTGGGCACGCGGGCGAGGCCTGGCCAGCAAGACAGCCGCGCCGCCGCCCAGCGCGGCGAGCAGTTGACGGCGCGAGATACGCCTGGGCATTGTGCTTCGCCTGCCTTTGCCGCGTGGTCGCCTGGGGCAAGCAGCGTGGGGGCGGAAACGCGGCTCGCAAACTCCCCGCTAGTGCAGTGAGGTGGGCATGCCCTTCGCAGCGTAGATTCCCCGCTGGATCCCGCCCGCCGAGCCGTCGGTGACCTAAGCGCCACCCTTGAGGGCGTGGGCGCCGTGGCAGTCGGTACACACGGCCTGCCCAAGTATGAGCCGCCCGTTGGGCCGCACTGTCCCCTGACATTCGGCCAGGAAAGCGTTCACCTTGTCGGGGTGGTCGTGTTTCCCGTGGCACTTGCGGCAGAAGGGCTCCACCTCAGCCCGCCCGAACAGGACGTCGGCCTTGGTCTGGTTGCTCTCGTCGTTGCGGTGGTCAGAGGAAAGCCCATGGCAAAAGGCACAGGTTACGCCGTGAGGGAGATGCTTGGCAACCAGGAGTTCGTCCCCCAGGTTGGGGTGACACACCAAACAGGCGAAGTTGTCCTTGGGGAGGGCCCCCTTGGCCCGCTTCCTCATCTCCCGTTCGACTGCTTTGAGCTTGGCGCGCGGTACGCTCGCCGGCGAGAGCTGGGCGGCGGCCAAGCCGATCAGGCAGGCGGCAAGGGAGACGATCACCGCCGGTCTCCACTTCATCCACAGACCTCCGTGCCAGGCACGGCCACGACGTTACACCTGCGGCAGCGCTTCTTTCTGCGCGTAGCTTGCTTTCGGCGTGAAGCTCAGACCCACTCCCAGTCGCGCAGCCAATGGTAGTCGGGGGGCAGATTGGCCAGCATTCTCTGTCCCATCCGCTCCAGCTTGGCCTGCTCGGTGGCATCCAGCTCACGCGGCTCACGCACGGCCAGAGCCATGTTGTCCACCTGGTGAGCGTTGATGAGGCCGGGAATCGGCGCGGTGATGCAGTTGGACCACAGGATGCGGCGAATGGCCAGCCGCGCGGATTCGTCGTCTGCCTTGGCGTTGGGGTCGTCGAGGCCGCTGTCGCCCTTGAAGACTTCGCGGCTGCCGCCCCCGAAGGGCTTGATGCCAAAGACGCCGATGTTATACTGCCGCACGGCGTCAAACAAGCTGTCGGTGGGCTTCTCTCTGCTGCTGAGATGGAAGGGCGTGACCGCCACGTCTACGATGGTGGGGAAGGTTTCGATCATCCACTTGATATGCGGACGATCGTGTGAGGAGAAGCCGGTGAAGCGGGCCTTGCCCTGCTCCTTGGCCGTTTGCAGCGCCTTCATCATCTCCTCCACTTCGCCCTGGGTGTGACTGCTGCTGCCTTCGTTCATGGTGATGCGCCAGAGGTCCACGTAGTCGAGCTTGGCCTGAGTCATGCCCTTCTCGAGCGTGCGCAGCAGGGCCTCGGCCGTGCGGAAGTTGCCGTTCCGCATCTCCTCTTCGAACCAGGAGAAGCCCAGGTGCATCTTGTCGCGCCTGCCCTGGAGGGCCCAGCCGTAGGTCACGACTTCCTTCCAGGTGCAGGCGTCAACGTAGTTGATGCCGACTTCCATGCAGCGAGTGAGGACGTCATAGCGGTTCTGCTTGAAGTCGGCGTTGTTGATGTCGGCGCCCAGCCAGTTGTCGCCCTCGTAGGCGCTGGGGGCCATCTTGTTGACGCGCTTCCAGTGTCCACCCAGGCAGACCGCCGAGACCCAGAGGCCGGTCTTGCCCAACGGCCGGTACTCCATGCTCGGGTTATAGCTGCGAATCTTCGAGGTGTCCATCGGCGCCTGGGCCGCGGCGCCGAGCTGCGCGCCCGCTATGCCCAACGCCGCGCCGACCGCCGCGCGCTTGAGGAAATCGCGGCGGCCTATCTTCTCCTGCTTCGCGTCCGACATGACCTATTCCCCCTTGCAGGTGGCTGATGCCGAGTCCTTCGCCTGCTGTCTGCTTCTCGCTCCGAGGCCGAATCCCTCCCCGCGGAGGCAGGAAGCCAGACTGGGGCCGGAGCGGAAGAGGCCGCTGGGCCCCGCCGCGCGGCGGGGCCCAGCGTGTTACGGACCGTGTCTCTGGCGCGCATAGTAGCCGATTTCGGGCGAAAAAACAAGTCTCCGGGCTTCGAGACTCCGGCGTCCGGCCGGGCACCCAGCCCCTGGCCGCAGGGCAGGACACTGGGCGGCCAGCGGCCAGCGACTTTGCAGGAGCGCGCCGCCGCAGCCTGGAAGGAGACGTGGGCACCCAGCAGGGCGGTGCAAGGACCATGCACGCAATCAACACGGAGGGCAAGGCGCCCTCGAACCAAGGCCGGGGCAGCAGGATGCGACGCTTTCTGGTGACCTGGGGGCCAGCCGTAGCCTACATGGTGGCCGTTTTCTTCGTCTCGGGGGACCCGGAGCCACCCCAGCCGCCGGGCTGGGCCGTTTTCGACAAGCAGGAGCATATGGCGGCCTACTTCGGGCTGGGCCTGCTGCTGTTCTGGGCGTTCCGCGGCTACTGGGGGTTCAGCAGGCCCCTGGCGGGCGTGTTAGCGGTGCTGGCCGGGGCTGCGTACGGCCTTTTCGACGAGATGCACCAGCTCTTCGTGCCCCAGCGGTCCAGTGACGTCGGCGACGCCCTCGCCGACCTGGTGGGGGTGGTGGCCGCCCAACTGGCCATCGCGCTGGTGGTCGGACTGAGGGCGAGCCGGCGGGCCAGAAGGGCAGGCGGGCCCGGCGGGGGGTAAGAGGGTAACGCGAACAGCGCCGCGAAGGTAGGCTGGCGATGATGTGCAGGCCAAGTGCCTGACTCAGACGGAGGTGTGTTATGCGAAGGTACGTACCTTGTCTCGGCTGGTGCGGCTTGGTCGTTGCCGCGCTGGTGTGTGCGGCTGTCGTGGCAGCGCAGGAAGGCGGCTTCGTCAGCCTCTTCGACGGCAAGAACCTGGATGCCTGGAAGATACCCGAGGGCGACAACGGGCACTGGAAGATCGTGGAGGGCGTCATTGACTACGATGGCAAGAGCGAGGCGCAGGGCGAGAAGAGCCTGTGGACCAAGGAGAGCTTCCGCAACTTCGTGCTGAAGGTGGACTGGCGCTTCACCCGCGAGCCGGTGAAGATGCAGCGCGCGGTGATCCTGCCCTCCGGCGACCAGGATGGCAACAAGACCGAAGAGGTGCTGGACGCGGGCGATAGCGGCATCTACCTGCGCGGCACCAGCGTGGCGCAGATCAACATCTGGTGTTGGCCCGTGGGGTCGGGGGAGGTGTGGGGCTATCGCACCGACGGCAACCAGCCGGCCGAGGTGCGCCGCGCCTGCACGCCGCTGGTGCGCGCCGACAACCCGCCGGGCCAATGGAACACGTTCGAGGTCACAATGCGAGGTGACCGGCTGACGGTGAAGCTGAACGGGAAGCTGGTCATTGACAACGCCCAACTGCCGGGCGTGCCTGCGGAGGGGGCCATCGCGCTACAGCACCACGGCGACCCGATCCAGTTCCGCAACATCCAGATCAAGAAGCTGCCCGACTAGGTCGGCCGTGTAGGCTGGGACAAGCCCTGCGGGCGGAGACGTCCGCCCGAGAAGGGGCTCGCGCCCGGGCCCGCTTTTCTGAGTACGCCATCAGTAGCCAGCTCCGCGCCTGCCTTCCCACAGGGCAGGCACGGGGCTGGTTTGCTTCAGGGAAGGCCGGGAGAGGGCCCATTCCTGAACCGACCTGTGCCCAGAAGACTCTTCCAGCCGCAGGGCCTGGCGGGGCGGAGGCGGAATACCCCGTTAGCAGATTCCGGGCGCGCAAAGGAGACGCAAGATGCCTGCCAAACTGAGCAGACGCGAGTTTGTGGCGGGGGCGGCAGCGGTAGCCGCCGTGGGCACCAAGGGAAGGGCTCTGGGGGCCAATGAGCGCGTTCGCGTTGGGTTCATTGGCGTGGGCAATCGCGGCGGGCAGCTTCTGGAGGCCACCTTGCCCAACCAGGACGTGGACGTAGTTGCCCTGTGCGATGTGTACGAGCCGTACCTGAGCAAGTGGGCCGAGAAGGTTGGCGGGCAAGTGGCGCGCTATGGCGACTTCCGCAAGCTGCTGGAGCGCAACGATGTTGATGCCGTCTTCGTTGCCACTCCCGACCACTGGCACGCGATCCAGACGATCTCGGCCTGCGCCGCCGGGAAGGACGTCTACGTGGAGAAGCCGCTTTCGCTAACGATTGTGGAGGGCCGGCGCATGGTGGAGGCGGCGCGGCGCTACGGGCGAGTGGTGCAGGTGGGGCTGCACCGGCGGTCGTCAACGCTGTTCCCGCAACTGCGTGATCTGGTCGGCAGAGGCACTGTGGGCAAGGTGACGGTGGCGCGCTGCTATCGGCTCAGCAACATGCACCCCAAGGGCATCGGCCAAGCGCCCGACTCCGACCCGCCGCCCGGGCTGGACTGGGACATGTGGCTGGGCCCGCGACCGAAGCGGCCCTTCAACGAGAACATCGCGCCCTACAAGTTCCGCTGGTGGCAGGCGTACTCATCGCAGATCGGCAACTGGGGCGTGCACTACTTCGATCTGATACGCTGGCTGCTTGACGAGGAAGCGCCGGCCTCCGTCTCCGCGCATGGAGGCCGCTTCGCGGTCGAGGACGCGCGCGACATACCGGACACCATGGAGGCCATCTTCGAGTTCGCGGCGGGGCGGCTGCTGATCTTCGGCCAGTATGAGGCCAGCGGCAACCCGGCGATGCGCAGCGGCGAGGCGGAGCTGCGCGGCACACTGGGCACGGTCTATACGGGAGACAGCAGCTTCGAGATCGTTCCTGAGCGTGGCGGGCAGTTTCAGGACCCGGAGCCCCGGATGCAGCCCCTGACGGTCAAAAGCACGGACGGGGACCTGACCGCGCAGCACATCCGCAACTTCCTGGACTGCGTGAAGTCGCGTCAGAGGCCGAACGCGGATGTGGAGGAGGGCCATCGCTCCACGGTCTTCGCGCACCTGGGCAACATCGCCCTGGCCACCCGGTCGCGCCTTGAGTGGGACGCGAAGGGGGAGCGCATTGCCAACAACAAGGCGGCCAATCAACTGCTGCACTACGAGTACCGGCCGCCGTGGAAGCTGGAGTAGGCCCAGCAGCACGGCGTGCGGGTGCAAAGGAGCAGGCGAGTGTGGAGATGATGGGCGGGAACCTACCCACCACGCCGACGTTGCCGACTTGCACCGCCCCCGGCCGTGGCTGAGTCGGCACAATCTGGTGCTGAGAGGGAGCTTGGAGGAAGGGATACTGGTGAAGCGCACATTGCCGCTCATTGCATTGCTGGCGCTCGGCCTGTCAAGGCTTCCGTGCGCGGCCGAGGTGGCCACGCTGAGCTTCGCTGTGGCAGACCAGGGATCGTTCCCTGGCACGGTGAGGGCCGGGAAGACGATCGAGGTTGAGCTGTCGGCGATGCCCAAAGAGGCGACCGTCATACGCGCAATCCTGCGCCCGGGGCGCGATGAGCGGTGGGCCCACGAGCAGCGCGAGAAGCCTGTGAAGGTGACGGCAGTCGGCAGCGATCAGGGGCTGGCGTTCCTGCCGCCGCGCTTCACCGCCTTCGACGCCACGGCGGCCGTGGCCGAAGCTGTGCGGTCGGGTGCCGGCAAGGTAGCCTTCGAGGTGATCTCCCTTCCCGGCTACCAGCCGGAACGAACGCGGCTGGACGTCACCTGCACGCTGCGGGCGAAACACGAGATACCGCTGGTGAAAGGCATCCGGGCCTGGCACCGCGCCGGTCAGACGTTCATCACCTGGAGCGAGTGCGATCCGCCGATGACGGCCGAGGAGATCACCTTCAGGGAATGGAGGGCCTCGCAGGAGAAGCTGCAAGCCAACTCCAGGGAAGTGCACTACCGGATCTACCGCAGCAGCGAGCCATTCAATGCTGTTACCATTGCAAAGGCCGAACTGGTTGATGAGGTCGGCCCCCTGACTTGCTGGAACGCCGACTACTACGGCACCGACCCCAAAGACGAGCAGAAGGTGCTTCGTTACGTTGTGGAGGAGGGCAAGGAGCCCCTCGCGCCCGGCACGGGCCTCTACGTGCATAGCCCCAAGCAGGCAGGCAGGGCGTACTACGCGGTGAGCATGGCCCTCAACGGCGAGGAGGAGCTCTCCACCTTCGAGGCTGGCAACGCGACCGGGAAACCCGTGGAGGAGACCGTCGGCCAAGGCTATCCGGTGTTGCAGCGGGTGGTGAAGCCCGAGGGAGAGTTCCTGTACGTGCCCGGCGCGACGCTCTACTACTACGTGCGCTGGGAGGCGCCGCCCAACTGCAACCTCCCCTCCAGCCCCTACGACTACCTGGTGGCGCTGCCCGCGAACTTGCGCGAGCCGGCCCCGGTCGGCCTGCACCTGCACTGCTGGGGCGGGAGCCTGAACGGCGGCTATGGCTGGTGGTATGACGCGGCCCAGGGCGCCATCCTGGTCTCCACTAACCAGATACCCTACGACTGGTGGACCGGCTACCACGAGCATCGCGGCACCTGGAAGTCGTGGTCCGAAGGCGTGGTGCGCGACTACACGCAGACGCGCCTGATGTCGTTCCTGGACTGGGTGGGAACGCGGTGGAAGGTAGACACGAACCGTGTCTTCACTGCGGGCAGCTCCATGGGTGGCTCCGGCTCGCCCAACCTGGGCATCCGCCGCGCCGACCGCATCGCCTGGGTCGTGTCCTGGGTGGGCGTGCACGACCCGGCGCGCTCGCCGCAGTTCAAGGGCAGCTACGAGGCGGTTTACGGCAACCTGGACTGGCGGCCCATGTACCAGGACGGCAAGACGCCGGCCTTCAGCTACTTCAACGACGAGTGGTTCCTCCGGCAGAACCCGGTGCTGGACACGCCGCTCATCTGCTTCTCCAACGGCAAGAACGACGGCGGCATCGGCTGGCCCCAGGCGCGCGATTTCTGGAAGGCCCTACAGGACACCCGCCGCCCGCACGTCTTCGTCTGGGGCCAAGCTGGCCACGGCCAGCGCGCGCTGCTCCCGGGCCCGCAGCCTGAGGAACGAGAGCTGGGCGTTGACGTGCGGCTGGACCGCACGCTGCCGGCGTTCACCAAGTGCAGCCTGGACGGCAATCCAGGCAGCGGCGACCCGGCCGATGGCGACCCTGAGGGCCAGAGCAACCTGTACCTGTACTGGGACTCGAGCGCTGGGGGGATCGTGGATGAGGCGGGCGGATGGGCCTTGACGCTGCGCTTGTGCGAGAAGGCCCCCAAGGCCGAATGCACCGTTGACGTGACGCCACGCCGCTGCCAGCATTTCGGGCCCCGGCCGGGCGAGAAGCTCAGGTGGCAGAACACGTCACTCAGCGGCAACCAGGTGGCTCAATCGGGAGAGGTCGTGGCGGACCAATGGGGGCTGGTGACTGTGGAGAAGGTGACGGTGAGCAAGGCCGGCAATCGCCTCAGTATCGCCAGGTAGGCGGCGCATGGTTGGGACTGGCGAAGGAGGAGAGCAATGAGACACATACTGCTCTTTTCGCTGCTGATGCTGACGTCGGTCGCGAGTCGCTGCGCGGGCGAGACCGTTCGGCTCAAGGCTACTGCGGACATCTGGCTCTCGGACGCGACGGCCGAGGAGCGTAACACCAGCGCGGGCAAGTGCGAGCGGCTGAAGATCAAGACCATCCAGGAGATGGCGGCCATTCGCTTCGACGCCGCGCCGGCCAGAGGCCGCGAGGTGCTGGGGGCCAGGGTGTTCCTGCGCCGCGCCAGCGACGATATGCTGCGCTACATCCGCGTCTCCACGGTCAACCAGGATTGGGTGGAGGGCAACGGCACGCAATCCTACGGCCCGCCCGATGGCGCCACTTACGAGGTCGCCGACTACGCCTCGAAGCGGCCCTGGGCCTGGCCGGGGTCGGAGCTCTGCGACGTGATTATGACCTCGGGCAACAGCCTGGCGACCTGGGCGGAGCGCCAGGAGCTGGCCGACGGATGGGTCTCGGTGGCGCTGACGCCGGAGCTGATCTACGCGCTGGCCGTCGGCGATACCGACGGGCTGGCCGTGATGGACGGCGGCAATCTCACCTACCACAACAACTTCATCTACAGTGCTCAATCACCGGGCAACGAGCCGTATCTCGAGGCGGAGCTGGGCAACCCCCTCACGGCCGTGCCGGCCAAGCCTCAGGTGAGGGCAGAGCCTGCCCCAGAGAGGGCGCACCTTGACTCCGGCGCGATCAAGCTCACGATCGAGGGGGCGAAGGATGTCTTCTGTTGGCGGCTGAGCTTGAACGGCAAGGCCGTGGAGCGCTGGCGCGTGAAGCACCCGAATCCGAATGGGCCCACCGTGTTCTACCTGGAGGACCTCGCCCCCACGCAGAGGTGCGAGCTGGAGGTGGTGGCGGTTTCGCCCGGCGGGCAGGCTTCTGCGCCGGCCAGGATCACTGTGGCCGCGTCAGCGGCTCTGTCGCAGGGGCTGTCTCTGGGGCAGTTCGAGAGGCCCCGAGGAGGCGCTCCTCCTGCGGTGCGCGAGGGCAAGCTGAGAGTCTGGGCCTATCCTGGGCTGGTCAAGGTGGGTCCGCAGAAGCCGGAGCCCCTGTACGGCGACATGGGAGCCGAGGGCGACTACCGCAGCGCCAACGCCGTGTGGGACGGCCGGCGGGTCAAGCTCTTCGGCGCGCGGGGAGAGTATGTCTCCTATCAGCTCTGCCTCGAGAACCTCGGGGCGCAGCCGCTGACGGGCATCAAGGTTCGTCCGCAGGAGATGAAGGGGCCCGGGGGAACAGTCATTGGACAGGCGGACATAGAGCTCTTCAGGAACTGGTATGCGCAGAACCAGGACAAGCAGTGGCAGCCGGCCTACTGCATTCCTCTGGAGCCCGGCACGGCCTTCCAGATTCCCGATCCCCAGCGGCAGTTGCCCAACCAGCAGAATCAGAGCATCTACATGGACGTCTACATCCCCAAGGACGCCAAGACGGGGGACTACTCGGGCACGGTGACCATCGAGGTGGATGGGGTCCAGACGATTGCCATTCCCGTGGCGCTGACGGTGTTCGACTTCGCGCTGCCGGACAAGCTGAGCTTCTGGCCGGAGCTGAACGCCTACGAAGTGCCAGCGCACGCGCACGCCTACTACCGCCTGGCGCACCAGCATCGCTGTGTGCTGAACTGCTGGCGCTGGTCGCCGCAGCTTCAAGGCTCGGGCGAGAGCATGACGGTGCAGTGGGACGAGTACGACAAGAACGTCGGGCCGCTGCTGAGCGGCGAGGCGTTCAAGAGCAACCGGCGCGCCGCAGTGCCCGTGGACTGCATGTACCTGCCCTTCGAGGACAGTTGGCCGACGCCGCTGTCCCAGCAGACTTACAACTACCAGGGGCATTGGCCGGGCCGAGGAGAGGACAGGCAGTACCTGACCGACCACTATATGAAGGCGCCCTACATTGGGGACGCCTTGAGCCAGGACTACAAGGACGCGTTCTGGGGCGTGCAGCGGCAGTTCATCGAGCACTTCAAGCAGAAGGGCTACACCCAGACTGAAATGCAGTGCTTCTACGGCGGGAAGAACACGCACCGCATTGACTATGGCTCCAATATGTGGTGGACGACCGACGAGCCGTACCACTGGGACGATTGGCTGGCGCTGCAATTCTTCTGCCGCATGTGGACGCAGGGGCGTGGCGACGCCGACCCCAGGCAGTGGCCGGCGCGGGGCGACATCTCGCGTCCGCAATGGCAGGGGCGGGTGCTGGACGGCATCGTCAACACGGTCTATTTCGGCGCGGGGGCGTTCAGCTCACCGCCGATGTACCGCCGCTGCCGGACGCTGGCCCAGGAGACCGGCCTGAAGCTGATGACCTATGGCAGCGCCAATCCAGACAACGAGAGCAACACCCGCTCCGTGGTGTGGATACTGAACGCGTGGACGAACGGGGCCAACGGGGTCCTGCCCTGGCAGACACTGGGCGGGGACGGTGCGTTGGACAGCAACGACGCCGGAGCTGGTGGGGGCAACGCGCTGCTGGTGCCCGGCGAGCGCTTTGGCCGGGAGGTGGTGGCGGACCTGCGCCTGAAGGCCCTGCGCGAGGGGGAGCAGGTAGCCGAGTACTTGACCCTCTTGGCCCAGCGGCACAACCTCCAGCGCGAGCAGGTCAAGGCCCTGGTGCACAGGGCCATGCAGTTCGAGGCGGGCACGCGCGCCGGCACGGGCGCGGACAACGCCGACGCCCTTCAGTTCAGCACGCTGCAAGCCTGGCAGCTAACCGAGCTGCGCCGCCGGCTGGCGGAGCTGATCGTGAAGTAGCGACGCGAGGGGCTAGATGGTTGCTGACTTGAACCTCTCGACTTGCTGCTGGATGCCGACCTCGGTCGGCAGGCGCTCGATGCTGGAGGCGCCGAAGAAGCCCACTATCCCTTCCGTGTGGTCGTAGATATGCTGTGCGTCGGACGGCTCGGCGATGGGACCGCCGTGGCAGAGGACCAGGATGTCGGGGTTGACCTGGGTGGCGGCGTCGCGCATCGCCTGCACACGGTGGGCCGCCTCGTCCAGCGTGAGCGCGGTCTGGGCGCCGATGGCTCCCTTGGTCGTCAGGCCCATGTGAGGCACCAGCACGTCGGCGCCGGCCTGGGCCATGGCGACCGCCTGCTGCTCGTCGAAGACGTAGGGACACGTCAGCATGTCCAGTTGGTGGGCCTGGCGGATCATATCCACTTCCAGGTCGTAGCCCATCCCCGTCCCCTCGAGGTTCTGCCGAAAAACGCCGTCGAACAGGCCGACGGTGGGGAAGTTCTGCGCGCCGTCGAAGCCCATCTCCTTGAGCTGCTTGAGGAACGTAGGCAGCAGGCGGAAGGGATCGGTGCCGCAGACGCCGGCCAGGACCGGTGTATCCTTGACCACGGGCAGCACTTCCGCCGCCATCTCCACGACGATAGCGTTGGCGTCGCCGTAGGGCATCAGGCCGGCCAATGATCCGCGGCCGGCCATGCGGTAACGTCCCGAGTTGTAGATGATGACGAGATCGGCGCCGCCCCGCTCGGCGAACTTGGCCGAGATGCCCGTCCCCGCGCCGCAGCCGATGATGGGCTTGCCCTCGGCCACCGTCTGACGCAGCCTGCGCAATGACTCTTCCCTCGGGATGTACGGCATGACGGTATCCTCCCTCCGTAGCAGTCACTTGCCCGCGAGGTAGTCGAACCCGCCCAGGGGGACGCCCGGCAGCGGAGCTGTCGCCTCGGCGGAAGCCCGCAGGTCGGCGAAACGCACCGGCAGGGCGCGCAGCCGACCCGTCTGGTCCAGCCGGAAGGCGGCGAAATGGAGGTGGGGCTCGGAGCTGAAGCCGGCATTGCCGACCCGCGCCAGCATCTGTCCGGCCTCGACGCGGTCGCCCACCTTGACCAAGGCGGAGCCCTGCCGCGGGTGCGAGTACAACGTGAAGACGCCGCCTGCGTGAGCCAGTATGACGTAGCTGTTGCGTCGGGGGTTATTGGCCGGGTTATCGCCGAAGCCGGGGTCGTCCGGCACGTCGTCAATGACCTCCATGACCTCCCCAGGCAGTGCTGCGAAGATGGGTTGGTCCCAGGCGTAGAAGCTCGCGTTGTGGGACGGATCGCCGTCATAGGTCCTGCCGTTGCGGCGGACCGTCAGATCGTAGGCGTAGCGCTGCTCTGGATAGCCGGTGTGAACGTGCAGATTCGTCTGCCCGGGGCCGTTACCGAAATGCCATGCACCTCGGACCGGCGCGGTCACGGCCAGCGGCCTGATGCGCTCGACCGGGAAGCTGCGTCGGTAGGTAGTGCGGGTTCCGCCGGCAGAGGTGAACTCGACTTCCACCCGCAGAACCCCGCGCCTGAAGCCCTCCGGCAGCGGGTGCAGTGTGCTGAAGGGCCGCAGCGCATCGTCAGCCTTGCCCTGCAACTCGTTGGCGACCGTCTGGCTACTGAGCTGCTCGCCCCTGCTGCCCTGGACGCGGAGGACCACGCGCTGAACGTCCACCGGGTCGCCCAGAGCCTGCACCTGCCCGATGACCCAGAGGGCCAGCTTGCCGTCGCCAAAGCGGAACGCCTCCAAGGGCCCGACCACACCCACGTCCACCGGCAAAGCGAACCGCACTTCGGGTACGGGGGCGAAGCCCTGGCGAGGCAAGGGAATCGCGAGGGCTTCCCCGCCGCTGGCCCCCCGCGCTTGCCAGGGCGTGGCAATGACTGCGTGCGAGACCGGCGTGGACCAGCGGTAGTTGAGAACGAAGCTCAGCTTCTTCCCCACCTCAACCTGCACAGGCAGATGCTGTAGCAGGGGGCCGACGAAGTGCAGCCAGCCGCCACAGTGGGCGAAGTAGAGGCGCGTCTCTTCAACCGCGATTGGCTCGGCGCCCTGGTTCTCTACCTCCCACCTGAGGTGGAACGACTCCACCCCCGAGGCAGAGACTTCGTCGAGTGCGCCCGTGCCCGTCTGCCTGAGATCGGGCTGAGCCTGGGCGAGCACAGCGCAGCAGCACAGCAGCAGCAAAGACCGGCTGAAGACGCCCGCTTTCCTCATGGTGTGAACCCGTGCCTAGCGAAGAGGCGGCAGAGGTCAAGGCCGGGCCAGGAGGCGCACCGGATAGTCCATAATGCCGCCCACGTCGTTGAAGTCAAAGACCTCGATGGCGATGGTGTTCTGCTGGCCGAAGCGGATTACGTCTTGCGGCAGAGCGTAGGTGCGGCGGGCGCGCCACCAGTCGTCAGGGCTGGCGCTGCGATCGGTGTGGCCCACCAGCCGGCCGTTGAGGAAGGTGCGATCGAAGTCGTCAACGGCGCCAAGCTCCAGGCTAACCCGCTTGCCACGCCACGCCGCCGGGATGGTGATCTGCAAGCGATACCAGGCGATGCCATCGAAGGGCCGCGTATTGGTGGCGCGCAGGTCGGCGTAATCGGCCCCAAAGCTGCCGGGCTGGGCCTGGGTTACGCCCTGATCTTCCCAGTTGCCTGGCACGCGCAGCCGGAGCCATTGCGAGTCATCGAAGTCAGGACCGGCCCACCCCTGTTCTTCGCCCCTCGCCTGCGGATCAAGGCTGAACCGCCAGGCTCCGGCGAGGTTCAGCATCTGGATCGCCTGGCCTGCGCCGGCGGCGCGGGGCAGGTTCAGCGTCTCCCAGCGCACGCCGCGATAGGCCTTGATGGTCTCCGCGAGCTTATGCACGTAGTAGAGGTCGCCGCGCGCCATCCAGGGCACATCGAGGTAGCCTGCCAGCTTCGGGCCCGGCTCACCCAGTACCCAGGCGCGGGCCATGAAGACCTGGTAGGAATCCTCGGGCACCAGGTAGTTGTACTCGGCGCCCATGTTGGCGGTGCAGAGAGCCAAGTACCAGTCGGGCATGTTCTGGGCGACGCGGTCCGCGTAGGTCTGCGCCCAGGGGCGGTCGTAGTCGGCCAGCAGGCGGGCCAGCTCGGGCACCATCCCACGGTACGGCAGCAGGCCCTTGCCCGAGTAGTAGGTCATCACATCGTCGAACTGCACGCCGAACTGGTTCAGGTGGACGATGGACCGCACGTCGTCGCGCGCCGAGGTCCAGTGGTAGGTGTACAGGCGTCCGGTCCAGCTGCCGGCCATGTACTTAACCATCCACGCCGGGTCGTCGGGCAGCTCGATCAGCCGGCTGTCCACCAGATACTCGGCGTAGCGGCTCAGGGCGCAGCGCAGTATGGCCGCGCGGGCAAGTTGGCCCCAGAGCAGCTTCTCGCTCTGGGCGTCGCCGACCATGCGCGCCAGCCGCAGAGCACCGACGAGGGCGGCGAGGTGATGGTTGGCGTCCACCACACCGCCAAAGCCGTCGAACTCCGGGTAAGGCACCGGCCAGGCATACCAGCCCAGGGTGGCCCAGTCCTGCCGTCGCAGGTAAGGCCACAGGAGCTCTTGAAGTGCCGGCCACTGCTGAGCCAAGTCGGCCGCACCCGTCGCCTGGTAGTACCCCGCCAGATAGTACAGGTTCTCCTCGGGGATGAGGCCGTTGACCACGTAGAAGTTCAGGGCTTTGATCTTCTCGTCGTGCTGGGCAAGCAACTCCTGGTTTTCCAGGCGGTAGCGCTCGCGGCGGGCGCCGTCCTTGATGGAGGTATGTGCAATCCGCTCCGGTGGGTAGTTAGCGCGCTCCTGAGCCAGGTAGGCCGATAGCTTCCCGCGCTGGTCCGGCTTCAGCAGTGGCAGCGCTTCCAGCAGGTAGAACAGGTTCTCGCCGGGATTGGCCCAGACCAGGCGGCTCTGGTGCATCCAGTACACCAGGTAGCCGGCGCCGTAGTCGTTGGTGGCGGGATACCAGGGCGCCAGGTGGCCCGCGGGGATGATCTTCTCGATCTCCGCGCGCAGCATCTCCGCCAGCCGCGGCGGCTCGTTGGCTTTGGCGGCTGCCGTGCGGCCCTGGGTCACGTACTTACCCAGGCCGGTCACGCGCCAGGCGTACTGGTTGGCCCCCTCTAAGCCCACGTAAGGGCCGACCGCCGTCTGCACACTGGTGGCTTTCAGGGTGCCGGAGAGCTTTACCGGCAGGGCGCTGCGCAGGCCCAGCGCCAGCATCGGCGGCAGCGGGCCGAAGCGCTCGCCCCCGTCGCGCACCTTCAGGAACTCGACAGCGCAAGTCGCCGAGACGCTGTCCTCGCCCTCGCTGCGGGCGTACGTCTCGCGAGCGGTGAGCGGCAGCTCGCACAGGTGCCTGGCCCACCAGTCACACGACTCCGATACTTCGGCGGGCAGCCCGTCGGCCCACTTGGCGGTCTCAGCCACAGGCGGGTAGGCATCGCCGAACAGCGGCAGCAGGGCTAGCGACCCCGCCGGGCCGTCGAAGTCCAGGCGCAGCCCGGTGGCTTGCGCCTGTATGGCGGCAGGAGCGTTCTCAAAGATGAGCAGGAAGGGACAGTCCACCGGGCTGGCGGGCGGCCTTATCCAGGAGCGCACCTGGTAGGAGTAGGGGAAGCGAGTGGACTGGAGGCCGGCTTGCTCGCCGAACCAAACCAGCAGCCAGGAGCGGGAAAGTGCGTCGCGCGGCAGCTCCCCTGCCTGCCCCGCCGGGCGCACTACCACCCCATCCGCGCCGGGCGTCGCCAGAAAGGCGGGGCGCGCTGCGCCTTCCCCGCCGAACAGTGTGAGGCTGCGGGCCTGCGTTCGTGCCGCGACGGCGGGGGACAGACGGGTGACCCATAGCTCCAGCGGCTCGCCGGCTTGCTGGGGGGCAAGGCGAACCGCCACGTGCGCCCAGTCTCTTCCAGTGAGAGTGAATCCGCCCGGCTGTGCCCCGGTAGGCGAGATGACGCCGAAATCGAGCAGCGGCCGGCGCTGGTCCGACGACTCGCCGGCCGTTACGCTGTAGTAGGGCACAGGCCGCTTGAACAGGCGCGGCCAGCCCTCCACCGACACCTCCATGCCAAGCCCACCAATGTGCCTCTCCCCCTTGCCCTGGCCGACGTCAACGAACCAAGGCTGCGGCCCGAAGCCGTCGGTCTGGAAGTCGGGCCATTCCTGCGACGTTCCCCAGGGGGCCAAAGCCAGTGCGAGGCTGAGCGCGAGGCCGGCGACGAGCAGCATGCGCCTCATGGCTGCACCTCCTCCCCGGCGGCTGAGGTCCACGCGGCGAGTTGGTGGAAGACGATGTGGTAGAAGCAGCCGTTGCTGATGGAGGCGGCTTGGCCGCCGCTCTCGTCGTTGTCTGCCAGCTCGCCCCAGCGATTGGGGACGCCGGGCAGCTCGATGAACTTGCGCCCGTCCAGGTCGTAGATGCCGGTGTAGTTGGCGTTGCCCTCTTCGCAGTGCATGATGAACAGGAGATTGCCGCCGACGCTGACGTTGAGCGTTTCGTCGGCGTTGGTGGGCCTGGGCGGGACGATCATCTCCACAATCCGCTGCTTCTTCAAGTCGAGTCGCGCCCAGCCGTGGTTGATGAAGGCCCAGGGGATGATGACGGTGCCCCGGCCGTCTGCAACCGGCGGGCACACCGGGCCGGTCAGCGACTGGATGCGGAAGTGGGGCGGGATGAAGGCCTGCTTTCCGGTGCTCTCGTTTAGCACGAACAGGTCCTGGTCATAGGGCCTTTGGCGGAAGAACTCGACTACCTTGTCCTGCGCAGCCAGCAGCTCATCGGGCATCTTCCCCGCCAGCACGTCGGCGTGCCGCCGGCAGAGAGCGGCGAACTCGTCTCGGTCCCAGGTGGGCCAGAAGGGCGGCATCTCCCACATGCCGGGCGGGTGGGCCATCATGGGCCGAATCAGCACCAGGCCCTGGTAGATGATGGGGCAATACTGCTTCGTGCTCTGGCCGTAGAGCTGCTCGCTCTGCCACATCACCCGCCCCGTGCGGGCGTTCAGGCAGAACACGCGGATGGCTTCGTTGGCGAAGAACACCTTGCCCTGGTCGTAGGCCGCCGAGTTGAAGAGGGGAGCCTGAGAGTCCCAGGCCCACACTTGATGCCCATCGGCCAGGCGCAGGGCGTAGAATATGCCTTGTCGCTGGCCGATGAATACTGTGCCCTCAGCGATGAGAGGAGCCGTGGAGAAGCCATAGCCCTCGGCCCCATCGAAGCGCCAGGCAAGCTCGCCGGTGTCGGCGTTGACGGCATAGACGCGGCCGTCCAGACAGCCGAAGGCCACCTTGCCGTCGGCGCAGGCAGCGGTGTGCAGGATAGGCCCGCCAGCCTTGTAGACCCAGGCCTGCTGGCCCGTTCCAGCATCGAGGCCGTACAGGTTGCCAGACTTGGTGCCCACGTACACCTTGCCGGCATACACCACGGGCTGCACGTCGCGGGAAACGCGCTCCGGGTGGAAGTTGCGGGCCCAGGCGAACTTGAGGGGCGGCTTGACGGTATCGGCCGTGTAGCCGGTCCGTTGGGGATTGCACTGAAGCTGCGGCCAGTCAGCAGCGTAGGCGCCGCTGGCAACCAGGAGGCATAGCCCCAAGGCGTACCGGCGAATGCCAATGCCTTTCACGTCTCCCCTCCTCCTCTGGGCCGCGCGTCAAGCCACAGGCGGCGTGCTTGATGGTCTACCCCTGGAAGCTGAGCCACTGGGAGCTGCCGGGCTCGACGGTGACGCGCTGCGGCGTGGGCTTGACCAGCGTGAAGACCTTCGTGGGGCTGAGCGTGGCTTCGATGCGCCCGGTGGTTGGGTTGTGGACCTCCACGCTGAACTGGCGGTCGCCAGTCTGCGTGGCAGTTAGCCTCAGGTTGCGGCTGCTGGCGACGACAGGGTGACCAATGAACAGGCGCAGATCGCCCTCATTGGCGTCCACGGTGGCATACGCGGTGCCGCCGACTTGCCCCAGCGGGCGGTAGCGCTGGCCGGCCCGGTCGTAGAGGCCGACCGACCAGTTGGGGCACAGGTTCTCGACCAGGATGGGCAAGGCAATGGGCAGGTCGGCGCGGGAGATGGTTCCTGCGAAGCCCTGGCCGCGTCCGTCTACGCGTAGGATGTAGCGCTGGCTCAGGACCGCGCCGGACTCGACCCGCACGTCGTAGCCCGGCTTGCCGGCCAGGCCCAGCTTGGCGCGGAAGTCCTCGACCCAGCCGTTGTCGCCCCGCACGGTGAAGGGCGCACCGACGGTGAGCAGCGTGGCCCGCGCGGCCTGGCCGGCTGCCGCCTTGCCGTCAGGCAGAGGCAGGTCCAGGCTCCAGAAGTCGAAGGCGATGGGGTCATCGCCCAGGTTGAAGATGGCTACGGAGCCAAGCGGCGCACCGCACCAGGCCAGGTAGTCGCCGCCCTCCAGCGTCCCCTGGCGCTGCGCCTCGGGGATGGGCGCGTTGGCGTCGCCGGACACGGTGGCCTCGCCATCGCGCACATACCAGCGCGGCGCGGCGCCGCGCCCGAACGAGCCGAGCGCGAGCCGGGCGTTGGTGAGGGCCTGCTTAGCAGTGACGGCCAGCTCGCAGATGGTGCTGGACAGCAGCCCTGGGCGGATGTTGAAGTAGGTGCGGCGGAGGCGGGCGTCCAGGAGCTTGGTGGGCGTGGTCGGGGCCATCGTGTGCCAGACGTTGGTCACCTGCACCTGGTCGGGATAGAGGCCGTCCGTGCGGCCCTCGCCGAGCATGACATCGGCGGAGTGCAGCACGCGGTCGGTCACCATCTGGCAGCGGCGCAGGTCCTCGGCCCCCTGGTCGCAGCGCACGCTGGGACCGAGCCAGACCAGCGGGTCGCCGCCCGGCGCGCCATCGAAGCCGGGGACGCTGCCGCCCAGCTTGTGGTCGGGCTTGTAGGTCGCCACCGGGGCCAGCTCGAGGTTCCAGGGGCCCTTGTTGGGGGTCATGCCCCAGACGAAGCCGCTTTGCGCGAAGGTGCCGTCGTCAGGCCAGCGCTGGCCGCTGTAGGAGAGTTGGTTCATGCGGTCGCCGCACATGAACTCCTCCAGCAGGTGCGTGCGATCGTACAGCTCCGAGGTATAGCAGCGGCGGCCCTTGGTATCGGTCGCCCGCACGACCAGGTTGTGCTGCTGGTCGTGGCTCAGGTCGCTCTCCCAGGTGAACTCCTTGGCCCCGCGCGGCGCGAAGCGGCGGAACACCTCCTGTCCGTCGAAGATGATCACCTCTTGCACGCCGACGTCCGACTGCACCACCAGCCGCGGGCGCCAGCGGTTGTAGTCCGGGCGGAACCATTGCCAGGTGCTGTAGTCGCGCGGGCCCAGGAAGCGCCACTCACGCACCACTGGGCCGTTGGTGACCTGCCAGAGGTTGTTGTAGCCGGGCATGGCCGGATGGTGAGAGGAGATCATCTGCACTAGCTCGGCCAGGCTGCCGGCCTCGCAAATGGTGCGGTAGTACTCGTTCTTGGCCACGCGCGCCAGGTCGTCCGGGCTATCCAGCAGCGTGACGGCCCAGGGCATCAGGTGCTCGCCCCGGTTGACCAGGTGCAGGTACTCGCGGTCGAGTTGGTCCAGGGTTTGGCCCTGGTATTGGGTCACCAGGCCGACGGAGTCGTAGGCGCGGAAGGAGTAGTACGGGATGGGGTTGGCCGAGTGCCAGTAGGAGCCCACTTTGGCCTGGAAGTTGCCGCGCGTGTAGTTGTACTCCAGCCACACGATGCCCAGGTTGCCGGGCCCGGGCACGCCGCCCTGCGCATAGGCGTCGGTTAGCCGCTTGCCGTCGGCGGTTAGCAGGTCGGGCTCAGGGTACTTGACCTCGGTGCCAGCGACGAAGTAGTGGTCGCCGTACACGTCCTCGATGGCGAATCCCGGAACGGCAGCGAAGCGGTCGTCCGTGGCCGCCGCACACTGCTGCTTGAGCGTCTGCCACTCTTCGGGCGTCAACTCCTTGAAGTCCTCGGCGAAGATGGCGAAGTCGAGCCCTTGGGCTCTGGCTGCCTGCGCATAGTCGGCCACCGTGCCGTGGCCGACGGAGAGGCTGGTGCGCGCGCCCAAGGCGCCGTGAAAGAGCCTGGGCGGCGGGCCGAACTTCGGGTCGGTCCAGTCAATCTTGCCAGCCGGTTGGAGCGCGGCGGCCGCATGGAGGAGGCTCTCCGGCGTCTTGGCTCCGCCGAAGGCCCCGCTGCGCAGCGACGGCTCGGCCAGCCAGCGCAGCGTGTTCAGCACCAGCCTGCCGGCATCGCTGGGCCGGTCGCTGAGGCCTTTGTCCACGACAACGCGTTCCAGCGCGCGGGCAAAGCCGCCCGAGAACAGGAAGCTGTTGTTGATCCCGCACAGCGCGACGCGGCCCTGGCCGTAGGGGCGGATGCCGTAGAAGGGCACGGACTCGGCGTAGCCCTGCGGTCGAGTGCGCTGCTTGGGCAGGGCGGCGCCGAAGTCGTAGGGAGTGCTACGGGACGACTGCTCGCCACGCACCACCACCTGCCAGGGGGCGCCGAACTCGTAGGGCAGCGTCATCGAAAGGCTGCCCAGGTCGCCGGCCACCGGGAACCAGACGAGGCCCACGCCGTCGCTGACGGACGAGGGGGCGATCTGCCGCGTCCAGGCGAAGGTCACGCCCCAAGGAGTGGCAGTTACGGCGTGGGCGGTGTCGGTAATGGTCTCTGGCAGCACGCAGGCATCCAGGCGGTCGAGCAGCTCGAACTGCGGGTCGAAGTCCGAGGTATGCTGACCCTTGTAGCCCTCCAGGAAGAGCCCTCCGCCCTGGCGGACGTAGTCCAAGAGAGCTTCGAGCTGCGGCCCGGTGGCGCCACCTTGCAGCAGCACCAACACGTTGTAGGCCTTGAGCCGCTCGGCGGTGGGCTCGGCCTGGTTTGCCTCGAAGCCGTTGTCCACCAGGTACTGGGCGAACTCGCGCTGCAACTCGGGCCAGCCCCAGCACAACACCGCCGGCTTGGCCTGGCCCCAGGCCGCCGTTCCGGCCAGGACAGAGGCCACGCACAAAGCCAGGCGGCACGCTGCTACTCTGCGCATTGATGCTCACCTGCCAAGGGGGTTCATCCACGGCCCCAGGATACACGCTTCACGTCCGAGGCAAGCGCTCGGATACGGGCAGCAGGACCGGGAACGGCGCGTGAGGCTCAGCTTGGTACCAGTAGGCGACGCTGGACCAGTCGTCGCCGCGATCGTTGCCATGCCCGTGCTCGCACGTCACCAGGATGCGCCGTTGAAACGGAATCGGATCCTCGATGTGAAACCGATACACAGACCACTGATTGGTCTTGCCCGAGAGGGTGCCCCAGTCACCCTGGCGCAGGGCGCCCGCCAGGGAGACGCCGTGGTAAAGGCCGTAGGCCGTGTCGCGCACGGGGAACTCGTAGGAGAAGTTCACGAAGTCCTCCGTGCCTGTGCCGTGAATGGCCGGCGGCCACTTCAGTGAGCCGTCGGCGCCGATCTCGTCGTCCACGAACACCATGTCGTCGCCCTCGCCCCACCAGCCGGGCGCGAGGCCCTGTACGCTCAGCACACAGCCCACATACTGGCCTCGCCCTTTCGCGTCGAGGACCACGTAGTTCTCGGTTCCAGTGACGTTCTTGATCTCGGAGCCGTCGGAAGGCCTGCTTACCGGCTTGGTGGGGTTCTCGCGGCGCCACTGTGCGTGGAAACGGCCAACATCATCGGGTATCTGGTTGTGCTCTTCGTAGTCAATGTAGAAGTAGTGCTGATAGGGAACGCCGCACTCATTGACCAGCTCAAACCTGGCGCCTTTGGCGTAAGGCATGGGGAACCAGCAGTTGCGTGCGGGCCGGGCCGGATGATCGCCCACGTACGTGGAGAGCGGCAGGGAGTAGTAGCTGCCGACGGCGCCGTGGCCGACGCCGAAGAAGTCGCCGAGAGGCACTTCGACGCTGGGGCTTGGCTCGCCGTCCCAGTACGCCCTGAGCAGCACGCGGCGATGGTAATGGGCTTCGTCGGCTCCGCCGCCGAACCAGATGTGTCGCACCACGCCGGCGCCCGTTAGCTCGGCGAAGCGCTTGGCTTCGCCGGGCCCTACGCTGACCCAATCGGCATTGCCGCCGGAGCGATCGTAGCTCGAGGCCCGGCGGACACGGCACTTGCGCAGCCTGGGCAAGCTGCCCAGGGCCCCATAAGCGGATGACAGGTCCATCGTCGTCCCCCTCCCGAGTGCTGCTGGGGCGGCTCCCTGGCTGGCCGCCGACAGGCTCCGACCGGTGCCCGCGAGGGCCCCCAGCGCCGCGACACCGGCTGCGGAGTGGGCCGCCAGCTTCAGGAATCCGCGGCGGGTTGGCCTGGTCTCGAACATCCCTTGCCTTCCTGCGCACCAAGTCGCAACTGCCCGCTCAGGACGCCGCCCATGTTCCCGATCTGACGGCGACTTCGCCTGCCGGGGCGGGCAAACCTGCGCTGCGCCTGTCAACCGATGATGAGAGCGCAAGGGGTAGCCGAGGCCGACGGCGAAGACCGGGTGGGACGGGCCGTCGGCGGCGAGGGGGGCGGCGCATCCTGGCCTCAGGAGGGCTTACCGCATGGGCCTGTGGGAGCCGAACTTCGAGCGCGTGCTGACCGTGCTGCGCCGCCAGGGCGAACCGGACCGCGTGCCGTTCCTGGAGCTGTTTCACGATCTGGAGATCATCGAGGCGGCGATGGGCCGCAAGGCGCCCAGCGATCCCAGCGAATTCCGCAAGTTCCACCTCGAGTTCATGCGCAAGCACGGCTACGACTACGTCGTGGGGCGCTATGCCTTCGACTTCCCGGGTCGCCCGGGCCTGGTCGCAGCCGACACGGCTCTCTACAGCCGCGGGGAGCGCGGTTGGCAGGACGAGCACCACGGGCCGATCACGACCTGGGAGGACTTCGAGGCCTACCAGTGGCCTGATCCGGCGCAGGCAGACTTTGGCGAACTCGAGGCCTACAGCAAGCTGCTGCCCGAGGGGATGGGGTGCGTCACTGTGCTCCCTGGTGGAGTGCTGGAGAATCTGACCACCCTCATGGGCTTTGAGAACCTGTGCCTGACCGCCATCGAGCAGCCGGACCTGGTGCAGGCCGTAGTGGACAAGGTCGGGGATTGCCTGTGCGGGCTGTACGAGGCGCTGGGCGACATGGATTGGCTTGGCGCTCTGTGGCTGAATGACGACATGGGCTTCAAGACGCAGACCATGCTTTCGCCGGCGATGATGCGCAGGTACATCTTCCCGCACCAGAAGCGCCTGGTGCAGATCGCCCACGCGCACGGGAAGCCGGTGATGCTCCACGCGTGCGGCAATCTGTCTGAGGTCATGGAGGACCTGATCGAGGACGTGGGGGTGGATGCCAAGCACTCTTTTGAGGACATCATCCAGAGCGTGACCGACTTCAAACGGCTCCATGGCGACCGCGTGGCTGCTCTGGGGGGCATTGACGTGGACTTGCTGGCCCGGGGCACGCCAGAACAGGTGCGCGCTTACACGCGGCGGCGCATCGAGGAGTGTGCGCCCGGCGGCGGGTGGGCTTTGGGCTCAGGCAACACCGTCGCCAACTATGTCCCGCTGCACAACTTCCTGGCCATGCTGGACGAGGGGCGCCGGTGGGGCGTCTACTGAGGCGCAGCCCCGGCATTATGGGGGCGCGGCTTACCTGGCTGCCCGCAGTGTCAGCACCTGGTTTTGCCTCAACGTGACCTGTGCCGTGGCGCCGCGCGCCAGGGGGCTAAGAGCTTTCCCCCGCAAGTCGGCTGAGTAGAGAGAGCGGGCTCCGGTGACGCTTACCTTTGCCTGCACCTCGCCCGGATACGGCCTCCAGAGCCGCAACACCAGGTCGCTGCCCTCCGGGTAAGCCGCCGTCAGGACGGCAGCTTCTGACGGCTGCAAATCCACCAGCGAATACGAGCCTACGCTAAAGGCTGAGCCAGCCTGGTCGCGCGCTGAGCCGCTTCGTGTCAGCGGCCAGGCCAACAAGGGCATCGAGAACTCGTCCGCCAGCAGCGGGACTTGCGCTGAGGCGAAGTCGCCACCGTAGAAGGCCAAGCCCAGGTCGAAGCCCTGGCGGCCTTTCAGCGGCGCATACAGGCCGGGGGCATAGATGAACGGTCCGCCGTAGGCCAGCACCAACTCCAGCGAGGAGGGGCTTTGCCTGAAGACCCCCGCAGTGGCGCGGTCCGAGAAGATTGCCACGCCCCGTCCACCGCCTTCAGCCAGCGCGTATCGGAGCACTGGATAGCGCGTCCGGTTCACAGGCCGAATGTGAAAGGCGCTGTGGGCGTAGAACCGGGGCTGGGCGAACGGCAGCGGAACCACCAGCCGCAGCTTCTCTTCGTCCCGAGCAAACTCCGGCAGGTTCGGAAGGCCGGACTGGGCTCCGACCTCCGTCTTCTCTCCGAAGTCGAACTCCAGGTGCAGCCAGATCATCGGGGAGAGAGGGGCAAGCTGGACCGTGGCGCTGAAGGGGACGGTGCTTATCTTCCCTTCCACCTGTGCCTCGCCCATGGGCCCAACCTGGCGCCCGCTGACGTTGGCGATGACGCTGCGGTGCTCCCCGGCGCCGGGGAAGCTCCCGGCCAGGCGAACCGGCTCCGAAAGCAGCGGCCGCCCGGAGGCAGCGAAGGCCTCCAGCAAGCCCTGGCGGGAGATGCGCAGGCTCACCTGTTCGTTGGCCAGCCTGACCTGGTCAGCATCCGCCTCGACGATGACCTGCGGCAGGGGCGGGGCCGGGGCCTGGCGGAGCTGGAACCTGGCATAGCCGAGCGCAGGGGCCTCCGCCAGCAGCCAGCCTTCAACCAGCTTGGCCGAGCCATCCGCATGACGGGCGCTCACCTGGAGCTGCGCTGGAACAGGCTGACCCTGGTGGTTCCGCACTGCCGGCTCCCTCAGGGCTCCCACGGGCAGCGAGAGCCGCAGCGGGACGATCTGGCGCCGCGCGTGCCCGGAGGTGTTGAGCACGACGAACTGCCGGCTGGCCTCAGCAGTGTTCACCTTGCCCGTCAGCTTCCCGCACAGGGCCTGCGCCTCGGCCGAGGCGGCGGCACATACATCAGCGTAGCAGCCATACCCCCGCCAGAAACCGAACAGCACGGGCGCGCAGACCCAGCCGTCATGGTGCTGCCCCATCATTAGCAGCCGCCAGGCGTTGTCCAGGTCCTCGCCCGGATCGCGGCCGGCGATGGCCAGAAGCCTCTCGGTGCGCAGCAGCGCATCTTCGCCCTGGCGGTCGGTTAGCTGCACCACGCCAGCCATCAGCCCATAAGGGAACCGATGCTGGAAGTCGGCGTAGGCGTCTGGCCAGTCCAACTTGGGCTGGCCGAGTCGGTGGAAGTACTCACTGAGCGTGGTGAACTCGAAGGGCGCGGCGGGAGCCTGCATTTGCAGCCGCACGTATCTCTGCCCCTGTGCCGGCTGGTCCGACATGATGCTGTGATCCACTTGGACGTCTGGGCTGGCCCCTACCCCCCAGCCATTGGGCAGGGCGTCTGCCTCGAAGCCCCCCTCCGGCAAGAGTTCGGCGCCGTTGGGCAGGGCCTTGAGGCTCAGGCTATCGAAGTCCGCATCGCCCTCGGCAGCCATGATGCGGCCCTGAGGGAAAAGGCGCACGGCGCCCTCGGGCACCACAAACCGAACCTCCAGCGAGTGCCATTCGCCGTCTGCGGGGGCGTTGTCGGACTGGCCTCCGCTTATGGCCTGGCCTAGCTCATTGTGGGCGTCAATGTAGAGGTGAGCGCCGGAGCGGCGCGCCCTGACAGCGGCCGTCAGCAGCAACTGCTGGCCTGGCAGCCCTTGCGCGGGCACCATCCGGCACAGATTGGCCCAGCCTTCCACCGACGTGCCCGTGTAGAGCGGCGCCCCGGGCTCGGGCACCACGCGCGGCACCAGGTCCTCGAAAACGGAGAACAGTGGCTGGGGTATGCCTCGCGCATGGGCCGCCTCAACTGAGCCGCGGGTGGGCCTACCGGCCAGGACGTAGTCTTGCAGAGGCGTCACCTCGTAGGCCGGCACAGCGGGAAGGGCCGAGCCGTCCGGACCGCGCCACCAGACTAGCTCGGCGTCGCGGTGCGGCGGCGAGCCGAAAAGGGCCCAGTACGTTCGGTAGAGCACGCCCTGGAAGCCGAGCTGGGTCAGTAGCTGCGGCAACTGGCCCATCATGCCCGGCTCCTGGGCGGCGTATATCTCCACTTTGGTGCCCAGTGCCTGCTCGACCGCCTGGCAACCGTAGACGAGCTGACGTACCGACGACTCGTCCCCGATGGCGTAGAAGATGGGCTGGGTGTAGGCCCCGCCGACGATCTCCACCCGGCCCGACTCGACCAGGGCCCGTAGGCGCGAGAGCCGCTGCTTGTCCTGCAACTGGGGAAGGCTTGCCTGGTCGAAGCCGGGGTTCTCCAGAAGCTGGCGATTGCTGGCCGTATCTATGAGCGACAGGTCATCGAACTCGGCCTGGCAAGGCTGTGGGCCGACCTTGACCTGGGGGAAAATGGTCACCGCCTGCGCGGGCACGGTGAAGCCCAGTTCCAGGCGCTGCCAGCCCGTGCCCACAGCAGCCAAGGAGGAAGCGCGCGAGGAGCCAGGGATGAACCGGGCGCTGTCCCAGGCATCAAGGTACAGATGAGCCCCGCTGCCGGAGAGCACCCGCACCGAGCCAGCGAAGCGCAGCTTGTGCCCGCGCCAGGGCGCGGCGTCCAAGGGTTGCACGTATTGCGCGTACTGGCCCTGCTCCAGTTGGAGCAAGGCAGCCGAGCCCCCCTTCGCCGGGGAAGCGGTGAGGCTGGCCTTCCAGTTGTCCCCCGCGCCTCCCGCCGTCCAGGGACCGACCTGCGCCTGGTCTCGCCCGCGGCGCTCGCAGGCGAACCGCTCGCCGTGCTGCATGGCGTCCAAAGTGTAGGGCTCTAGCTCCAGCACAGTCTTGTAGTTGGGCGCTGCCTCCAGGGCGGCGAACACCTTGTCCAAGGAGGCCTGGTAATCCCGCTCCTCAGTCAGGTAATAGCCCCCGTGGTAGCTGTGGGCGTGGTAGGTCTGCGCACAGCAGGTGGCCGCGCTGGCGACAGTCACGGCTAAGCCCAAAGCCGTCTGCTTCATGTGCGTGCCTCCCTAGTGGCTAGGCGCATGGCAGTCATCCGGCTTCGCGAGGCGCGGCGGGCCGTCGCCGTGCGCGCAGCCAACCGACGAGCCAGATGCCCCAGATCAGCACCACGCCGCCGACGAGTAGGCCGGGCCTCAGGAAGGGATAGCGCAGCCAGAGCCAGACGATGCCGCTGGTGGCCAGCAGGGCCACCCAGGTGTGTGCGATGGAGCCGACAACTGTCGCGGCCAGGAAGGGTCCGCGCTTCATGCCGGCAATGCCGGCAGCCAGCGAGGCCCAGGGGCGCACGTAGCCGACCACGCGGGCGGCCAGTATAGCCCAGATGCCGTAGTTCCGGAACCAACGCTCCAATACCTGATGGGCGGCCTGCGTGCGCTGGCGTTTGCGCGCCCACTGTGCAATTCGCCCCCTGCCGGAGCGCGAAAGCTCGTAGGCGGCGGTAGCGCCGATGACGTGAGCGGCTGAAACCAGGCCCAGGGCGACGACAAAGTCCAGCTTGCCGGCCTTGACCAGGGCGTAGACAGCCAGATAGCTCAGCTCGGTGGGGTAAGGGATGCCGATGTTCTCGAGCGCCACGAACAGCAGGGCTGTCGAGAGCGTCGTGGGGGCAAGCAGGTTCTTCAAGAGGGGGCGCCACCCGCCGTCAAGTCGCAGTAGAGTTCGTTGGGCCGCACCAGGCCGTAGAGTAGCTCCCGCAAGATGGGGTTGCGCATGCTGAGCTGCGTGCGGTACTGCGAAACGGCCCGGAACTTCAGGCTCTCCGTTTGCGGGGAGAGCATGAGACGGTACCAGCGGGCGCGGTGCTCCAGGCGGCGAGGCAGAAGCAGCGGGCTGGCGGGGCTGTAGCGCCGCGGCAGCGGATAGCGGCGGTAATGCACCAGGAAGCCGTAAAGCCGGCCTGCGTAGTGCGTGGCGGCGGCGGTCTCCGTTACTGCCAGGCCCAGCGCACGGTGGTCGCGGTGCAGGTCGGCGGGCACGGTGGTGACGGCAATGGTCGGCCGGTACTCGGCCAGCAGCCTGGCCACCGCTGCACGAAGCGACTGGTCGTTGTGCAGGGCCCCTTCCGGGTAGCCCCAGAACTGGATGTCTGCCTCGCTGCCTTGCAGAAGCGCCAAGGCCTGCCGACTCTCGGCCCGGCGTCGCTGGCCCCGACCATGCTTGTTGGCGTCCGTGACGACCACGACACGAGCTTGGGCACCCGAATTATGAGCCAGGACCAGCAGCCCTGCGGCTCCCAGCGTCTCATCGTCTGGATGCGGCACAATGACCAGCAGGCGATCGGTCGCCTGCACGGGGGGAAGCGCCGGCAACGAGGCCAGTTCCTGCTTGGAGGTAACGGGGTTGGCCTGATGGTAGATGATCAAGGCTGCTGCGAAAGCGGCAGCCCAGGACGCACGCCGCCAGCCTTTGCGAGTCCAAGCCCTGCCCGTGTTCAGGCGACACCCTCCAGGACGGCTTGATACACCTTGAGCAGGCGTGCACTGGCCCGCACGTGATCGAACGACTTGGCCTCGAGCTGCGCAGCACGCCCCAACTTCGCTCTCAGGTCAGGGACCGTGATGAGCTTCCTCAGGGCCCGCGACAAGGCCTGCTCGTTGTTGGCTGCCAGCAGGCCCGTGACTCCGTTCCTGATGACATCGCGCGGCCCCGGAACGTCCAGGGCGGCCACCGCACGCCCGGCCGCCATTGATTCCAGCAGGGACATAGGCATGGTTTCCAGCGGGCTGGCGAGGGCGAAGACGTCCAGGGCGGCGTGACAGGAGGGGATATGTTCGTGTGGAATCGGCCCCGCGAAGACGACTTTGCCTTGCAGGTTCAGGGAGGCTGCCAGCCGGCGCAGAGCGGGCAGCGAGGGGCCGTCGCCGACGATCACGAGCCGGACGGCGGGGTGCTCGGGCAGCAACGCGAAGCTGCGGAGGAGGAAGTCGCAGCGCTTCTCGGGCCCGACCCGGCCCACATGACCCACGGCTATCTCCTCGGGGCGCAGACCCCAACGGGCGCGCCACTCCTCGCGGGAGGGGGCGCCGAACTCCGCCAGAACCAGCCCGTTGGGAACTACGGCAATGGGGGCCGTCACGCCGATCTCGCGGAGCTGATCAGCACGCGTGGCCGTGGGAGCGATAACCGTGTCGCACTGGTTGCAGAAGAGCCGGTAGGCACGGCGCAGCAGCGGACGCGCCATCCCCCGCACGACAGGGACATACGGGATGCAGGACTCATAGTGCGTGTGCACGGTCGCTACGACGGGCAGCCCCCGGCGGCGGCCGTACAGCAGCCCCCAGCGCCCCACCCAGACGACGTGGTGGGAGTGTATGAGGTCCAACCCTAGCCCGTCCACCTGCTTTCCAGGCAGGGAGCGCGGCAGAGCTATCGCATAGTCATGGTTGCGGCCAGCGCGGACGGCGCGGCAGGTCAGCACGTAGTCAGGGACGTGGTCGTCGCTGGGAACGGCGGCGGTGATCACGAAAACGTCGTGACCCAGCTCAACCAGGCCCCGGCGGAACATCTCGATGGACTTAGCCACGCCGTTGAGGGCAGGCATGTAGGTGTTGGTGAAAACGCCGATGCGCATGACCGAGCCCTCTCGTGCACCGTCCTCGGGAGGCAATCCTGATGCCCAGGCAGAGCCGTAGACGCGCCCGGGGAGCTGGCGGCCTGCCGCTCGCCTGCCCGGCTGTCTTTGCTGAAGCCGGCACTTGCCAGTGGCTCGGGGGAGGATTCTCTGTCGCCGACCGCGCACCTTCCAGGGGCACACGCCGGCGGCCCGGGGGAGGCAGCCTGATCCGGCCGGGCAATGAGGCAGCCCTTTCGAGCGGCCAGGCCCAGCGCCGGGCGGCGGGGGCGTGCGCCTCGGACGGCCGCTGAGCTTGGTGCATTGACAGCGCCGCGCCGGTACGCTAAGCTAGCAGCAGGCAGCTCATGGGAGGAACGCATCTGTGGAATACGACTCTGAGTTCCGTCCGCGACACGGTTTGGAGCACCATGGGATCCGGAACGTGGGCCACGTGCACTGGAGCCTGTCCACCCCGGCCCTGTACGAGCAGGTGGTGCGGCGACGAGAGGGCTTGCTGGCCCACCTGGGCCCCATAGTGGTGCGCACGGGCGACCACACGGGGCGGTCGCCGAACGACAAGTTCATTGTGCATGAGCCCTCGTCCGCCGACGACATCTGGTGGAGTGAGGTAAACCGGCCCTTCGACGAGCGGCACTTCGACACCCTCTATCACCGCCTGCTGGCCTACATTCAGGGCAAGGACTTGTTCATCCAGGACTCCTACGCGGGGGCGGACCCGGAGTATCAGATCCCCATCCGCGTGATCACCGAGCACGCCTGGCAGAGCCTGTTCGCCCGCAATATGTTCATCCAGATCCGGGACCCTGACAAGCTGTACACGCACGTGCCTGAGTTCAGGGTGCTGAGCTTCCCGGACTTCCATGCCGTGCCGGAAGTGGACGGGACCAACTCCTCCGCTTTCATCATTGTCCATTTCAGCGAGAAGACGGTCATGATTGGGGGCACCAGCTACGCGGGCGAGGTCAAGAAGTCCATCTTCACCATCCTCAACTACCTGCTGCCCCGCACACAGGTGCTCTCCATGCACTGCTCGGCTAACGTGGGCGCCTCGGGGGACGTGGCGCTCTTCTTCGGCCTGTCCGGGACCGGCAAGACTTCGCTCTCCGCCGACCCGGAGCGCGGGCTGATTGGGGACGACGAGCATGGCTGGAGCGACAAAGGCATCTTCAACTTCGAGGGGGGGTGCTATGCCAAAGTCATCCGCCTGTCGCCCAAGGAGGAGCCCTACATCTACGAATGCACCCGGCGCTTCGGCACCGTCCTGGAGAACGTGGCCATAGATAGTGAGACCCACCGCATTGACCTCGATGACGCCTCGCTCACGGAGAACACGAGGGCGGCTTACCCGATTACCCACATCCCCAACGCTATCCGAGAGGGGCTGGGCGATCATCCGCACAACATCCTGTTCCTGACCTGCGACGCCTTCGGCATAATGCCCCCGATTGCCAAGCTGAGCACGGCACAGGCCATGTACCACTTCCTGTCCGGCTACACGGCCAAGGTGGCGGGAACGGAACGGGATCTGGGAAGAGAGCCGCAGGCGGTGTTCAGCGCCTGCTTCGGAGCGCCCTTCATGGCACTGCCGCCGCCGGTTTATGCGGAGATGCTGGGGGAGAGGATTGGCCGCCACCACACCAAGTGCTGGCTGGTCAACACCGGCTGGATCGGCGGGCCTTTCGGGGTGGGGCACCGGGTGCCCATTGCGCATACGCGGGCCATGGTGCGAGCCATCCTGACGGGCGCACTGGACAACGTGCCGTGTCGTCAGGACCCGGTATTCGGCTTCCAGGTGCCAGAGCGCTGCCCAGAGGTGCCTGCCGAGCTGATGGACCCCCGGCAGACCTGGCCGGACACGGCCGCGTACGACGCGCGGGCCAAGGAGTTGGCTGGGCTCTTCAGGCGGAACTTCGAGCAGTTTAGCGGTCAGGTGTCTGAGGAAGTTCGGGCGGCCTGCCCCGGGCAGCGGTAAGCGATCTGCGGGCGGTCGGTTGGGAGGTTCAGTCCAGGGCGGTCGTCACAAGGCTTGCGGCTAGGGCTGTTTGCCGGAGGCGGCGACCGGCGGCAGGAGCTGCGGCTCGTGAGCCAATGGCGGCCTTGAGTGTGCGGGCGTCCATGGCAGCCTGATTGGCCGAACGGCGTGACCCGCTACGACGGCGTCGTGGCCACGGCAGGTTGCCGCACTGCAATGGCCTCCAAGGTCGTTCCGCGCCCAAGTCGCTCGCCTAGCACGTATAGAGGGTGCAGCGCCAACTGCCGGAGGCGCTCGGGCCGCGAGCGCGGGACGAACTTGCCCAGCTCCTCCGAGCCGAAGCGCACTGCCACCTCCACAGGACGAAGCCCGGCCCGGCGCAGGGCGCGGGCCAAGGTGGCGCGGGTGAAGCCCACCACGTGGTAAGGGTTCGCCAGAGGCGAAAGCTGCGCTGCGCGCTGGCGCAGGCCCAGGCGTCTGGCCAGCGATCTGACTGCGTTGAGCAGGCAGCTCTCGTTGGGGCATATCAGGTAGAGCACGCCCCCCGGGCGCAGGAGGAAGGAGATCTGACGCAGCATTCCCATGGGACGCGACACGTGTTCTATCACGCTGTCCATGTAGACCGCGTCGAAGCTGCCCGAGGGCCAGGGAGCCTGCTCCAGCGTGCCGACGAACACCTCGCAACTCAACCTGCGTCGCAGACGGGAACCGAAGGCCTCGGACACCTCCTGACCCACGACCTCCCACCCGCGCAGCGCCGCCCGCTCCAGGGCGAACCCCTCGCCGCATCCTATCTCCAGAAAGCGACGCACCTGTCCCTCTGAGGCGCGCTGTATGGCGTCGAGCCGCCGTTCGGGATCCGCCAGCGTCCTCCTGCGTCGCCACCGTTGGGTGTACTCGCCGAAGTAGTCAGCGCCGTAGAGCTGCTGCATCCCGTGGTGATCGAAAACAGGCATAGGGTCAGCGTAGAAGAACCCGCACTCGGCGCAGGCCACAACGCGCACCTGCTCCAGCCGGACGGCACACTCCTGCGCCAAGCTACGGCAGGCCTCCCCAATGGCCACAGGGCCAAGGTCCACAGCATGGTCTGCGCCGCAGAGGTCGCAGGCCTGGTGTATCAGCGCAATCTGCATGACGCAGCCTCAGCCCCTTGCCCTCAACGCTGCAAGAGCTGCCTGACCGACAGCACGGCCGCCCGCGGCAGGTAGAGCAGCATGCCCAGCAGGGACCCGAGCCCATACGCAAGGTGAACGGCCAGATAGAGCGGCGGCACCAGGATGCCCACGCCGGCGCCGCGCCGTACGCCGACGCGCAGCGAGAAGCAGAGGTTGGCAAGCGCGTAGCTGCCCGCCACGGCGGGGAAGGCCCAGGCCCAGGGTGGTCCGCAAGCGGCCAGGCAGCCGGCGGCAAGCAGGCTGCAAACAAAGGCAGCCGGCACGAAGTGTCGCAGGGATACGGCCCGTCTGTTCACCGCCAGGGCCTGCACGACACCACGTCCATTGGCAAAGCTCTGGCCGAGGAGCCCGGGCACGGAATCCCGGGGGCAGTAGCGCGCCTGGATGTCCGGGGAGAGGTAGATGCGATGGCCAGCGGCGCGCAGGCGCGCATGCAACTCGATGTCCTCGGCTCGCGTGAGCTGCTCGCGCACGCAGCGTCCCACTTCGTCGAGTGCCGCAGCACGGTAGGCGCCGCACCATACCGTGTCCACGAACCCACCTTGGCCCGCGCGCCGGAACCTGGCTGCGCGAATGCCGAAGGGACTCTCGTGGAGGGCGCCAATGGCCTGCGCGAGCCTGGTGCAGCCATAGACAGGCGTCGTCCGGCCGCCCACGACAGCAGCGCCGGTCTCGTTGAGCGCTTTGACGCATTGGGAGATGTAGTCGGCAGCGTAGTCCGCATGGGCGTCCATACGGACGATGAGGGGACAGCGGGCCGCGGCAAAGCCGGCATTCACCGCCGCAGTCACAGTGCGCTTGGGGTTGTCGAGCAGGCGAATGCGCGAGTCTATCTTGGCCGCGGCTGCGACCAATTCCCTGGTACGGTCCTCGGAGCTGCCATCAATCACCAATACCTCGCGGATCCCAGGATAGTCCTGGGCCAGAATGGAGCGCAAGCAGGCTTGTATATGCTGCTCCTCGTTGCGTGCTGGCAGGATTATGGAGACCTGGTGCATGGCTGCGCAGCACCTTACCAGTCCGAAGGCTGACAGCAAAGCTGCGCGCTGGCGGACATGTCGTGAGCCAGGGCCTCGTAGACCGCCTGCATGCGCCGCGCGAACGCCTGCGCTGAGAACAGCTCGAAGGCCCTGGCGCGGCCGGCCGCACCGAGAGCCACCCTTAGGTCGGGGCTCTCCAGCAGCTCGGCGATGGCCTCGGCCAGGGCCACACTGTCCCTGACAGGAACGATGAGGCCGGTGCGCTGCTCGTCAATCACCTCGGGAATGGCGTCTACCCGGGCGGCAACGATGGGCAGCGAGGCGGCCATGGCCTCCACCAGGGCGAGCCCGAATCCTTCCCAGAGGGAGGGGAAGACGAACACGTCGAACGCCGGCAGGAGCTGGGGAACGTCGTGGCGCAGCCCGGCGAAGATCACGGTGCTCTCCAGGTGTCGCGCTCGCACCAGGCTGCGAAGGCTCTCGCTCACGCACTCGCTGGGATGCCCCTCGCCCCCGACGATCACCACCCGCAGGTCCGGCCAGCGCGGCTTGAGCAACTCGGCCGCCTCGATAAGCCAACGGTGCCCCTTCTGCTCGGTCAAGCGCCCGACCGTGCCCAGCACGGGCACGTCCGGTGGCAGCCCCAGAGCTGTGCGCGCTGCTTGCCTGGAACCGAGTTCACGGAAGGGTGAGAGATCAACGCCATTCCACACCACATGCACGCGGCCCGGTGGAACCTGCTGCGCAACGGTGAAGGCCTTCACCGCTTCCGAGTTCGTTACCAACGCCGTGGTGAACCGGTTGAGGAAGCGGTCAATGCTCACGTGGGTCTTCTTCTTCCACCTGTCGGCACTGTGCAGGCCCCAAACTGTCATGGGCGTGCCCGCCAGAATGGCGGCGGACCGCCCAATGGTACCCGCGAAGAACTCGTGGCAGTGGACGAGGTGCGGCCGATGTGCTCTCAGGAACCGGACCAGGCGCCAGAGAGCCCGCAGGTTGGCGGGAACAGCGCGCAGCGAGAGGCAGCTCGCCCCGCCCATGGTGCGCACGGTAACGCCGATCTCCTCCAGCTCGGGGGCACGGTCGCCGCGCTCGCCCAGCTCAACGACCGCCAGGGAGAAACGCTGCCGATCAATGTGCTTGGCGAGGGTGATGACGACCTCAGTAACGCCACAGCCGCTGTCGAGGCTGCTCACCACATGGACAACTCGCAGCATAGAGGAACCTGCCATTCTCACCTGTCCCAGCGCTGCACGCTGCTCCCATGGCTGAGCTAGGCCGCTGCCTACGCACTGGCACCGGCCGGGCTCAGCGCCTGCGCCGCCTCTGCCATGAGCCGCAGGATTGCCTGCGCCCGCACCTGCCAGGAGTTGGCCTGCGCCAACGCTATGCGCTTCTGCTGCAACTCCGCAGAGCCTTCGGCCAGGGCCCGACCGATGGCCTCGACGAACGCCTGGGGGCCGCCTGCCAGATAGGCTACGTCCGCGAAGGCCTCGAGTTCGCGTATGGGAGTCGCCACCACCGGCTTACCCAGGGCGAAGTACTCGTGCAGCTTTAGAGGGTAGATGCCGTTGGTCAGGTCGTTCACCACGAAGGGGATGGTGCACACGTCGAAGGCGTTGATGAAGGCCGGCACACGGGCATACGGCTGCCAGCCGAGTAAGTGCACGTTGGGCAGGCTCGCAAACGAACGGAACTGAGGAGCTGCCAGGAGTTGCGGCCTGCCGTCAAAGGGGGCCACAAACACGAACGACCACTCCAGCCGCCTGGAGGCGACAGCACCGAGCAGCACGAAGTCGAGAATCTCGTTCAGCTTGCCCACGAAGCCCACGATCGGGCGGGGGACACCCTCTAGCTCTGCGGGCCTGGCAGCACCGCGCGCGCCATGGAAACGCTCGAACTCGACGCCGTTTGGGACAAGAGCCACTCGGCGGTTGTGCGCGCTCATGCGCTCAGCAAGCTGCTGCGAGGTCGTCAACACCAAACCGGCCGAGCGCGCGAGCGCGGCTTCCATGCTCAAGAACCATTTCTGACGCGCTGGCCCGGCCTCCATGCCCGCGAACTCAGCATACTCGTCATGGCATTCGTAGACCTTGAGGGCGTCTTGGGCCAGGGTCAGGCAGTCAACCTGGAACGGGTGGAAAACCCAGGAGACCAACCGGCTGCCGGGGGAGGGCACCTCTAATGCCGAAAGCGCTCTGGCCAAGCCTTTGTGGAGCAGCTTCTTGTTCGCCTGGCGCAGGCGGGGGCGTCTCAGGGCTACGAGGTCATGGACGAACACGGTGGGCGTCCAGGCCCACACGTTGGGCCCCACCTGGCGCAGCCGGCGCAGCCCCGCCAGCCACTGGCCGAACTTGCGCGGATGCTTGAGCGGAGTCGAGAGGGGGCACACCGGCCGCTCCACGCACAGCATCTTCTCGCCGCGGCCGCGTCGGTCGAGTTCGTGGGCCACGGCCGCCAGCATGTTGCGCCGCGTGTTGCCCTCGTAGTCACCGGTGGGCAGGAAGGCAACCAGGTCCAGAGGCTGGCTTGCTTGCTGCTGCTTCACAGCTACCTCTCCACAGCGAATGCAGCTATCGGTCGTGCGCATGTTGCCGTTGGCGGCTGTTGCCAAAGCCATCTCGGTTGCCGGCCCGAAGCCCACAAGCGCACATGGCGCTGAGCACAGTCTCGACACGCGCCTCCCAGCTATTGGCCCGAGCCGCCGCTCGGCGCGCACGCACCTGTGCGGGATGAGAGTCACGCTGCGCCACGCGGAGGCCCCTGGCGAAGGCTGGCGCGTCGTCAGCTACAGACACGAGGTGCTCGAGGTCCCCAAGCCCAGCAATCCCTGTCGTCACAATGGGCTTTCCCGCGGCGAGGTAATCGAAGAGCTTCAGGGGGCTCTGGCTCTCGGCCACGCCATTGGGCCGGTGCGGTATCAGGCAGACGTCGAAGGCGCTCAGGAACGCGGGGACCTCGTCGTAAGGGCGCCGGGGGACATGATGCACGTTGGGCAGCCGAAAGATCCTCTGGACTTCGGCGTGGCGCGCGACCAGGCCGACGAATACGAACTGCCACTCCGGCAGCAGTTGGGCGACCTGCTCCACCAGCGCCACGTCAATGCGATCGTTTATGCTGCCGACATAGCCGGCACGTGGACGCCCCAGGCCCTGCAAGCTGCGGGGCTCCTGCACAGGCGATTCGAACCGGCCCGTGTCCACGGCGTTGGGCACCAGGTATGTGTTGGAGTTGTCCTTGCGCTTCGCCTGAAGCTGCGTCTGGGTCTGCACCAACACCAGGTCAGCTTTGGCTGTAAGCCAGGCATCGGCCAGCGCATAGAAGCGGCGGCGCGCGTCAGAGAGCCCGGGCATCAGGTCGAAACGCTCCGTGCAGTCGTAGCAGAGCACTTCCCAGCTGCAATCCCCGAGCCACAGGTAGGCGTGGGGCACGGTGGCAATGACCACGGTGGGTCGTGCGGTAAGCGCTCGCACGAGGCCGGGGCAGAAGCCGCGGCTTGGTTCTTCGTCCCCCCAGGCCCTCAGACGCCACGCGGTCACCGACACGGGCGTGGCCAGAGTCAGGCCAGATGGCATGGCAACGCGCCTCGACCCGAGCTTCCGGCCCCACGCAAAGCTGGCATCCGGATCGGCGCGCCCGAGGATGAACTTGGCCAGGGAGGTGAGCGTCAAGGGCAGCTCCACGTAGAGCACATGCGCCACTTCGGGTCGGCGAGCGAGATGCCACGCCATCTGCTGTCGCCTACGCCAAGTGTCGTCCCAGCCATCGCCGAAGAAGAGCAGGTTCATCTGACGATCACGCCCAGCCGCCTGCGCAATGCTGCGGCGCTGTGCCGCAGCCCCAGCAAGTCCAGCAGCAGCCCTAGCTTCGCTCTGATTGACCACGGAAACCGGTAACGTCGGAAGAACGGGTGATCTTGCTCGCCCAGGAAGAGGACGAGGGAATCGCCCGGAGTCGTAGCGGCCAGCAGCGGATACCTGCCGAAGTCGCGCTTCGGCCAGCAAGTCCTGTGCCGCTGATACTCGTTACCGTGGTGCGCCGATTGCGTCATAGAGAACAGCGGCGTTGACACGACCACCCATTGCGCGACACGCAGGCACTGGGCCAATACGCTGTGGCCTACGTCCTTGTCCATGTGTTCGATGACGTCAATGAGCAGGGCCAGGTCATAGCGCTTGTCCGGAATCCCGGCAAGCACGTCTTCTGCTGGTTGGGTGAGCATCCGGTCATAGATGAACTCGTGCAAGGGCGTAAGATAGCCGCGGAAGGCTTCTATGCCGTCTATGGTCGTGCTGCGCTTCACGTAGTCGCTGGCGTGCCCGTAGACCTCCAGATACTCCCGGCACAGAACCCCGTACTTGCCGAAGCCTGTTCCCACGTCCAGAAGGGAGCGGGGCTGGAGCGCCATCACGGCGCGCACCACCTCCGGGATTACCTCCGGGAAACTGGAGGGCATTGCCTATGCCTCTATTGCAGACGGTGAAGGCGTCGTCTGCGGCTGCTTCCTGCGGACCAGCTCCTCGTAGAGGTCCACGAATCTTGCGATGTTCGCGTCCCAGGAGAACCGTTTGGCCGTGGCCAGAGCCCCCTGCGAGAGCTTCTCCCTGAGGCCCTCTTCCGTCAGCAGGCGACAGATGGCGGCAGCCAGGGCGCGAGGGTCCGCGGGTGGTACTAGCAGGCCGTTGACGCCGTGCTGCACCATTTCCGGTATGCCGCCGACGTTGGAGCCTACGACAGGCACGCCGCAGGCCAGCGCTTCCAGGACCACGATGCCCTGCGGTTCACTCAGCGAGGGCACTACGCTCAGGAAAGCCGATTGGTAGTAGCGCGCTAGCTGTTCTCGCGGCTGGCGGCCCTCGAACTGCACCTTGCCACGCAGCCCGAGTGCCTCAGCCATGCTTTCCAGTCGCTGACGCTCGGGCCCATCACCGACCAGGATGAATCGGACGTCCGGGACTCGGTCCGCGACTATCGGTACGGCGCGGAGCAGATGCTGCACACCCTTCTGAGGCCTGAGAGCGCCGACGAATAGGGAACAGTTGGTCGGGGTAACGGGCTGGACGGAGGGAGTGAAGCTGGCCAGGTCAATGGGATTGGGGATCTGCACTATCCTGTTGGCCTGGGCGCCAGTGTAGAGCGCGCAATCGCGCATTTCACGGCTGATGCAGATGAGACGATCCGCCCGTCGGAAGGAGAACCGGTTGGCGAAACGCAGCAGCCTGACGCCCAGCGGCGAGTAGTCCAAGTGCCGATCGCGGGCGAAGATGGAGCCCTGAACCGTCAGCACCGTAGGCACGTCGAACATGCGGGCGGCGGCAAGGGCCGCCAGGAACTCGACAGACCCTTGGGAGTGGATCACGTCTACCTGCCTCCGGCGACATAGGCCGGCAAGCGCCGTGAAGTAGAAGGGGAGCTGCGGGACCAGCGGGTAGTCGCGTACGCGCACGAAAGCGATCCCCTCGCTGGACTCTTCTGGGTGTACATCTGGCGCTAGGACCGTGCTGCTGACGCCACGCTGTGCCAGATGCTTGCACAAATCCTGCACATGCGTACAGGCGCCCGACAAGCCGTGGTAGCTGCCGACTACCATGGCGATGCGCAACTGCGATCCGGCAGGTTGCTGCGATTCAGTGGGCATGGCTTTCCTCCGCCTGCTGGGCCAGCGCCCCTACCGTAGAGGCAGCCGGTCTGGCACCTGCTAACGCCCTCTCTGGCAGGGCAACGCGCGACCACAGGCGCAGTCTGCGGGCCGCACCCACTGCCCGCGAGAAGAAGGCATTGGCGGCAGGTAGCAAAGCTAGCTGGGCCGCCTGCGAGCACAAGACGCGGTCTAGCGCGGCTTCCAGGCGTCGGGCCGGGGGCCACCGGCAGCGGCCCAGCTTTGCGTACAAGCCAGTAAGGGGGCGGAAGTAGTAGGCCATGAAGCGGATCTGCGACCGGCTCAACTGGTCGTGCGACAGAATGGTGTCATCGGCGTAGTCGGGCGTGTCGCGGTCCGTCAGCCAACCATGTTTGGCACACTCGTCGAAGAGTGGCGTTCCCACATAGGGGTAGAAGATGCTGACGTTGAGCTCGCTCATGCGCCAGTCTGGCTTCAGGGCGGCGTTGAACTTGACCGTCTCCAGGCAGTTGCGCATGTTCTCGTGGGGCAGGCCGACCATGTTGTAAGAGCAGGTGCGAATGCCGGCCTCCGCAAACAGCCGGAAGGCGCGGCTGATCTGCTCCGCGGACAGGCGTCGGCCCAGGACTTCGTTGCGGATGCGGCCGTTGCCGCTCTCCACCCCCATGGCTACCTCGACGCAGCCGCCCTGGGCCAGCAAGGCCACCAGCTCCGGGGTCACCAGGTTGGGCCGCATGTTGCACTTAAAGGGAAGTGCAACGCCCCGCGTGTAAGCGGGGATGAAGTCGCGCAGCCAGTCCATGCGCAGGCCGAAGATGTCGTCGTCGAAGATCACCCCGTCCACGTCGGGCAGCAGCGCCCGCGCCAGTTGTATCTCGCGCATGACGTGATCGGGAGCGCGAAAGCGGACGTAGTGACCGGGGCCCGAGAGGTCTCGCAAGGCGCGGTTGCAGCAGTAGGTGCAGGAGTAGGGGCAGCCCCGCGAGGCCATGACCACCAGCTTGGAGGGCGTGTTCAGCCTGGCAGGTTCGAATAGGCCGCGGTCCGGCAGCGGCAGTTTGGACAGATCAGCTACCAGAGGCCGCTGGGGGGTGCGGCGAATCTCGCCGTCACGGCCACGCGACCATACGTTAGCAACGTCGCCGGCATCCTTGCCCTCGGCCAGCCGCTGGCAGAACTCCGCTACAGCCTCTTCTCCTTCACCTCGGCAGATGGCGTCCAGCTCCGTCGTGGCCAGGCTCTCCTGGGGATTAAGGGTCACGTGGACGCCGCCGCAGAGGGTCGTCAGGTCCGGGACCGTCTGGCGCGCCCAGCTCGCCCACTGGCGCACGTAGCCGAAGAGATTCGTGGTGCTGGAGAAGGCCAGCAGGTCGGGGGCCTGAGCCTCCAGGTCGGCACAGAACTCGTCGCGGGAGGGAGCAGACAGGTAGTGGAGCAAGGAGACGGAGTGACCCGCCTCCTTCAAGGCCGCAGAGATGCAGGCCAGGCCACTGTAGAAGTAGCCCTTGGTCCGCAGGCGCAGGCGCGTGCGGATGTCGGGGTAGACCAGGGTTACCTTCATCGCTTCCTCATCGGCAGTTCGTCGTCCAGCGCCGTCGTACAGGCGCCCGCGCCTGTGTCGCGGCAGGCTGCACTTGCCCGGGCACACCGCGCCAGTTCGACTGAAGGATGTCGCCGATCTGTTCAAGGCGCCGGTCCCAGGTGTTCTCAGCGGCCACGGCCCGCCGGCGCTGGACCAGTTCGGGGGAGTCTTCGCACAACGCGCGCTCTGCGGCGGCCGCGAACTGCTGAGGCGTCGCGCCGGTGTACACCAGGTCCCCGAACCGCTCGATTGCCTCCACCGGCGTTGAGACGATAGGCCTTCCCGCGGCGAGATACTCGTAGAGCTTCAGCGGATCGGTGCAGTGGTTGTAGTCGGTCAAAGTCAGCGGCAGCAGGCATACGTCGGCCGCGGTGGCGTAGTCTGGAAGCTGCTGGGGAGGCTTGGGCCCGAGCCAGGACACGTTGGGGAGCGCCAGGAGGTCGTGGAAGCCCTGCACCGCCCAGGTCCCGTGCTGAACGGCCGGCCCAATGAGGACAAGGGACCACTCGGGACGCAGCCTGCCCACCTCGACGAGCAGCTCGGCGTCGGTCTTCTTCTTGATGTCCCCGATGAAACAGAGCCTGGGTGGTCGGATGGCGCCCATGTCATCCGGGACGCGGGCATCCTGGCACCTCTCCAGGAACTCCCGAGCAACTGCGTTGGGGACGAGGTGTGTGCGAGGGTTCAGGGCGCGGTGGGACTCGTACAAGCGCCTGGACACGGCCAGGACCACATCGGCTGACTGTGTGAGGGTGCGCTCCTGAGCTGCGTACCACTCGGGCGCGCCGTCGGCGAAGTCATCGGAGCAGTCGTAACAGCACAAGCGGTGAGGAATGCCCCGGAGCACCGAGAGCGCGTAGGGCGCGAAGTTGAGGAAGAGCACCGGGTCGTGGAAGCCCAGCCGTTTCATGGCCCGCCGGAGCGGGCCCACCAGCAAGGGGAAAGTGCCCGAAAGCCGCCAGAAGCGTGTTGCCATGCGCACCGGGAGAACCGGCGACCAACACCACAGATCGTTCTCGACCTGGGTGAGCTGCGCACGCACTCGGCCCTTCTGGCGGAGGGCCGTCAGCACCGGGACCGGCGGCTCGACATAGAGGACTCGATTGTCGCGCGCGACGAGGCTGCACAGGTGCTGTCTCCTGCGCCGCAGAGCCGACCAGGCCGTGGCCCCGAGGTAGATAACGTGCCAGTTCCGCATTGGCTGTCCCTTCCACCGCGGCTGCGTCTATCCAGCCGTCGTGGATACCACCCGATGCTGCGTTCTGGTCACGTGGCGCTCATCAGATCGCCTTCCGCTGGCTCGTGAAGGCCGTCTGCGATGCCTACCGGAGGTCGTCCCTCGTCGTCACCGCGCACGCGCCGTGCAGCAGATGCGAACACGTGTTGCCGGATGGCATCGTCCTATCGGATGGCCCTTAGCCGCCAGCGTGAGGCACTTACTCTCATGCGGGACGGCTGGCGGCTCGGGCTAGCTCATTGGCCAAAGGCCACCACCTCGAACCACGCTTGACGCGCGTCTACCATTCGGTGCACGAACTGAGGGACTCGCGTGCGCAGGAGCCGCCGGTAGAGACGTCCCAAGGTGGACGAGCCCTCTCCCGCTAGCCGCTCTGACAGACGGAATATGTGGTGCTTTCCCGGAAACACAGCACGGAGCAGGGATTCCAGCTCCCGCCGCGACAGCAGCCTGATGTTATGGTACGGGATTCTCTTCCACATCCACACCCACAGTGGAGCCAGCCGCCGGGGCAGGTAGGAGGCACCGCACACGCCGACATGGGGCTCGCGGCAGGAGCCGAACCGGTTCGGCGAGTTGAACCAGAACTGCCCCCCAGCGCCAAGCACACGCCGCACTTCTGTCAACATGCGACGCGGCTCGCGCACGTGCTCGATCACGTCAGTAGCCGTCCCTATGCTCACCGTTTGCGGCCGCAGGGGGAGGCGCTCGCTGGCGGCGCAGATGGACGCGACGTTCTCGATGCCAGCTTCCTCGAAGAGCTTCTGCTGAAGCACATGAAAGGCCAAGACAATATCAACGGATATCACGCAACTGTACCGCGACGCCAGCGCCGCAGCCAGCCCACCCGTGCCCGAACCCAACTCGAGAGCCACCCCCTCCCGGGGGAGTGCTAGTCCTCTTCGCTGCGCCAACTGATCCATTGCTGCCAGTCGTTCCAGGCCTCTTGCCTTAGCATGCAGCGCTCGCTGGATGTGGCAGGCCCGAAGCTCTTCCGTGGTATCTCGGCTAAAGCTCGCGTACTTCCGGAAAAGGGCCTCGAAGGAAAGCGCGGCATAGTCCGCCCCCAGCGACTCGGCCCGGCGACGGTCCTCAGCCGCCGAGAAATAGGGCGGGTCAAAGGCCCGCATATCAACTGCGCCCCACACGATCGGGTAGTGCGCGTCCGCTTGGGGCGAATAGAGGCCGTTACCATCTACCACCAGCAGACCTCCGGTACGGGGGCATTGCAGCAGCTCCACCATTCCCGAGAGCTTAACGGCGCAGCGCGCGTCGAGCTCCGCCCGCGTGGCTGCGGCGTCGCGCATTGCTCCTGCTCCAGTCTGCACGCCGGCCTGGGCTGAGCTGTTGACCTCAGCGTGAGCCGGCGTCTGGCATTGGGACTTGCCTGGCCCCAGGTCGCGTGCGGCGCGAGAGGACGGAAGGCAAGCCCGCCGAACCCACCAAATCGCCGCGCGGTCAGATTCACCCAAGCCGATAAGCGGCTCAACCCACTAACATGGACCGAGAACCTTGACCCACTACCTGAGCCTCTACATCAGGGGCAGGGGCTTCGCTCCCCAGGTTCTGGCCCGCCGACAACGGCACGCTTCCGCTCGGCGAGCACGCCGGGGCCTGCCCCGCCGCCCGGCGGTACGCGCCTTCGAGCTTCGCGAAGTTCCTGACCCAGTCGGCGCGCTGCCGTGCGATGCGCAGGTTGTCCTGGCCCATCTGAGCCCGCAACTGATGGTCCTGAAGCAAACGGATCAGCCGGTCGGCGACGCCCTGTGGGTCGCGCCGCGGCGCGATGAAGCCGTTCCAGCCGTCGTCCACCCATTCGTGATAGGCGGGGCAGTCCGAGACGACCACCGGCAGGGCGCAGGCCATCGCCTCCAGCAAGGAGGTGGAGGTCCCATCGCTCAGTGAGGTGGTGACATAGACGTCGGCCGCACGCAGCATCGAGGCCATCTGCTTCTGCGGCACGGCGCCGGCGAAATGCACCACGTCCTCGAGGTCGAGCCGCCGCACCTGGTCCCGCAGCTCCTCCTCCTGCGCACCACTGCCCACCAACAGCGCGCGTGCGTTGGGGCAGTTGCTGACGACCTGCGGCAGCGCCGAGAGGAACACTTCGATGCCATACACGGGGCGGAAGTTGCGCGTCATCACCATCACAAGCTCGTTCTGCCAGCCAAGCTGGGCGCGGATGTCGGCGGGCTCAACCTCCGGGTTGAACAGACGCAGGTCAATGCCCCAGGGAAACACCATCGTCCGGCTGGGCGCGATACCAGACAGGGATAGCACGTGCTGCCGAACGTACTCACAGTCGCACGCCACCACGGCGGCGCGGCGCAGTGCATAGCGCACGCGGCGGCGGGCACGGCTCGATTGGTAGGGCTCGACCAGGATGTCAGAGCCCCACGGCGTAAGCACGATGGCGCGGAAGCCCGTCAGCCCGGCGTACAGGCCATACACGCCCGCCCAGCCGGCGTGAACCACGTCCGGCTTCGTCTTCCGTATCAAGGCGCGCAAGTGCGCCAGGATGCGCGGCAGGCGCGGGAAGCGGGCGTCGTAATGCGTGAACTCGATGCCGCTGGGCGGCTCTGCTTCGAGGGGTGCCGGCCAGTAGCTGACCAGATGCGTCTCGTGCCCGGCATCGCGTATGGCCTCCAGAAACCGGATGTCGTGCACGTGTGGACCGTGGGAGAGGTAGAGCACGCGCACTACACGCGCACCTCCCTGCCCAGCCGGCGGCCGGCCGCACCTACTGCTGGCGCTGTTGCTTGACCCACTCGATGTAGAGCTCCATGCCCTTGTGCAACGGCGTCTTGCACTCCCAGCCCAGCTCTCGCCGTGCCTTCTCGGCGGAGACCTCCTTGCCGGCGTAGTCGCCGGGCCGGGCGGGCGTGTACTCGATGTTCACGTCGCCGATGATGTCCCTGACCGTCTCCGCGAGCTGCCGGATGGTCACCTTCTCGGGCCCCTCGAGGTTGTAGGTCTGGCACTTGGCCACCTCATCCAGCGCCAGCACGTTCCCCTCGGCCAGGTCCTCTACGTACACGAAGTTGCGGTACTGGCCGCCATCGCCTGTAATGGTGATCGTCTCGCCCTTCAGCGCTTTGTCCACGAAGATGGAGATAACGGTCCCCGACCGCGCCCGGGGACCGTAGGGGATGCCATAACGCAGGATGGTGAAGGGGAGGCCATAGAGCTGCCAGTAGTCGTGGCAGAAGAACTCGCTGGCGATTTTGCTGGAGGTGTACAGGTGGCCGGCGCCGGGCATGTAGAAGGGGGCGTCCTCGTCCACCTCTGTTTGCCGGGCGCTGCCGTAGACCCAGACCGTGCTGGCGAACAGGACCCGCTCCACGCCACCGCGCCGGGCCGCCTCCAGCACAGCCGCCGTCCCGTGCGTGTTCACCAGCACCGATTCCAGCGGCGCCGCGAAGACGTGGTTGACGTTGGAGACGGCCGCCAGATGGTAGACGACGTTCACGCCCGCCAGGGCGCTCTCCAGGTCGGCGGAGTCAGACAAGTCAATCTGCATGTGCTGCACGTCGCTTCGATGCGGCGTGACCCGGTCTATGACCGACACGTCGTGGCCGGCTTCCAGTAGCTTGTCCACCAGATGCGACCCGATGAACCCGGAGCCCCCTGTCACAGCGATGCGCATGTTGCTGGCCCTCCTTGGCGACTTGTGTGATGACCTTCTCGAGGCTCTCCAGGACGTGGCCTACTTGCGCCTCCGTCATGCCGGGGAAGATGGGCAGGCAGATATGCCGCGCGCAGACATCCTCCGCGGCCGGAAAGCCATCCCCCTCGAAGCCATACATCTCCTTGAGAACCGGCTGCTGGTGGCACGGGGTCTCATAGACCTCGCCGGTGAGCGAGACCTCGAAGTCCGCCCGCAGCCGTGACTTCACCTGCGCCCGGTCAAGGCCGGGCTCCAGGAGCGCGATGTACTTGTAGTACGTGCAATCGAGACCGGCGGGAAGCTGGATGGGTGTCAGGCCTGCGATCTGCGGCAAGGCCTGGTCGTAGCGCCGGGCGATGGCCTGGCGTGCCTGCTTGAACTCTTCTAGCCGCGCCAGTTGCGCCAGGCCCAGGATGGCGTGCGGCTCGCTGAGCCGCCAGCTATAGCCGAGGCGCGTGTGCAGGTTGGCCTGGAACTCGGACTTGCCCTGATCTCGGTAGATTCTGGCCTCGGCGGCGATCTCGTCGCTGTCGGTGACGAGCATGCCGCCTTCGGCCGAGGTCATCACCTTCGTCGGGTAGAAGGAGAAGCATCCCGCTTGGCCAAAGCTACCGGCCGCCTGGCCGTTCAGCGAGCAGCCGTGGGCGTGGCAGGCGTCCTCCACCAGCGCGATGCCGTTCGCGTCGCAGAAGCGGCGCATCTCCCTGATGTCGCCGGGGATAATGCCGCCGATGTGCACCACGATAGCGGCCGCCGTGTCGTCGGTGTGCGCGCGTGCCGGCGCGCAGGCTTGGCGAAGCGTCTGGGTGCTCAGGCAGAGGGTGCCTGGGTCCACGTCGGCCAGCACTAGCTCGGCGCCGGCGCGGATCGCCGCCGCAGCCGTGGCGATGAAGGTATTGGTGGGCACGATGACCTTCTTGCCCGCCACATTGAGCGCCCGCAAGGCTATCTCCAGCGCGGCGGTCCCGCTGCTCACGGCCACGGCGTGCTTGGTGCCACACAGGGCGGCATACTGCTGCTCCAACTCCTGCCCATAGGTCCCCAGGGTCAGCCTGCCACTGGACAACACCTCGGCCAGCTTAGCAGCAATCTCTCGCTGGTCGTCCTCAGAGAAGTTGATCTTCACCGGCGGAACTCGCATGCCGAGCCTCCTTCGGCAAGGTTTGGCCACCCGCTAACTGGCCTTAAGCCGGCTAACCACCGGCTCGGGCTGCACGCTGTTGAGAGAGTCCGCAACGGCTCGCGTGCGAACGCCCTCGAGCGCGCCCAGCAGGATCCACCATAGGCAAGCGACGGGCCAGAAGAACAAGGTGCGGTCGAAGAAGGCCTCCACCGCCAAGGCCAGCAGGCCCGCCAGCAAGCCCACGATGTACCATTGGTCCTCACGCGACACAGAGCGAAGGCTCGCCACCGCCTTGAGGCTGACCCTCAGGAGGATAGCCACAAAGGCAAGCGTGGCGGGCAGGCCGGCGTAGACCAGGTACTCCAGGTAGCTGTTGTGAGGCTGGACGTAGGTAGACAGGGCCTGGGGGCTGCCATAGGTCTCGTACAACTGCCAGTAGGTCTCAGTGCCAAAACCCACCCCGAACAAGGGCAGGCCAGGCAACATGCGCAAGGTGTCGGCAAAGATGTAAACCCGATCGGACCGGAAGTAATACTCCAGGAGGTCCCATACGTGTCCGGGACCAAGCAATCCACGGGTGGCGGGGAAAGCGGCGAGCGCGGCGAGGCTCACCAAAGCAATGCAGGCGAGGCCGTAGGCCGTCGTCAGTTTGTAGCGCCGGGCGACCAGGCCTAGAGGGACAAGGGCCATGCCAAGGCCGAGAACGGCCCCACGGTCCAGGTTCAGGGCCAGCGCCACGGATACCAGTATGGCGACGAAGCCGAATCCGATGCGGGCCAGCCGACGCCCGGTCACGGTGGTGGCGACGAGTAGGGGCAGCATGCCGGCCAGGAAGGCACCCCAGAAGCTGGGCCAGACGTAGAAGCTCTTCTGCCGAGCGAGGATGAGCCCCAGCTTGCGCAACTCCAGCCGCACGACCTCGCCGTGGAACTGCTCGAACCGCGGGCTCGGTATCAGAGATAGGTTGAGGAAGAAGCCCGCCAGCGAGAAGACGACCGCGAAGCCGGCCCACACAGCGAGAGCTACCACAAAGAGCCTCAGGCCCCCGACCCTTTGGAAGGCCACCAGAGCGCAGAAGAAGGCCAGGGCGGCGGAAGAGCCGACGACCGAATAGGCGCGGAGTCCCACGCTCAAGGGCTGGGTTGTGCACACGGCCGGAAGCAGCAGCACTAGATACAGCGCCCACAGGCCCAGCAGCGCCGGAGCGGCGCCAAGCTTCACTCGATGGGCGCAGAGGTGCCAGATCACCCGGACCAGCAACACGATGAGCAGGACCTCCGAGAACGTCACCTCATAGACCTCAGACACGGCAACGCTGCCGGCCAGGTACTGGTCTATGAGTGCAGCCGAGGCGACGACCAGAGCCACGGCTACCGGCCACATGCGTACAGAGAGCACCAGGCAGCAGAACCCGGCGAACACCAGGAGCGCGAAGGTGTACTGCCATTTGGGCGACCTGAGCACCACCCCGGCGGCGAAGAGGGCCAGGGCCGGGATGAGCAGGCCCGCGCCAAGCTGCGCTCTCAGACGTTCCATAGACTCATGATCCCTTGCAGTGTGCGGCGCAGCCTGGTGCGCAGGCCCAAGCGCCCGTGTCGGATGCTGCTCAGGAACACCGCCAAGTCCCCCAGCGCTGAATCGCGCAGCATGGTCGCCATCCGCTTGTCCAGTGGCCAACGCCGGGCGGCGTCACGGCGCACCCGTCGCGTGACTGCTCTCACCGCTTCCGGGTAGACACAGCCCAGCGCGGCTTTGTGCCGACGGTAGTGAAGCAGCGGGGCCTCCAGGGCACACATGCGGAACTGCTGCATGACGCGGAGCCAGTATTCGTAATCTTCGGCGAGGGTGTACCTGGGGTCAAAGCGCCCGATGACCTCATACACGCGACGGCGGTACAGGAAGCAGGCCCCCACCCGATTCTCCTTGTAGAGCTCGGCAGGAGGCCCAGGCAGCCATCGGCCGGCGCAATGCCCTTGCTCGTCAATCCTGTACATGCCGGCGTAGACGAAGTCCACTTCCGGATGCGCCTCCAGAAAGCCGAGCATGGTTTCGATGGCCTCGGGGGCATATCGGTTGTCATCAGACGTCCACGTCAGGTAGTCGCCGCTGGCCAGGGCGAAGCCGGTGTTGAGGGCTTCGGGCAGTCCCTCGTTCCGGTGCTTGCGGAGGTAGCGTATGCGCGCGTCGGGGTAGGATCGCACGATCTGCTCCGTGGCATCCACGGAGCCGTCATCTACCACAATCAGCTCCAGGTTCGGGTATGTCTGCCGGAGACAGGACTCCAGGGACTCAGCCACATACCCCGCACGGTTGTAGGTTGGCAGCACTACGGATACCAGGGGCGCCCGCTGACCCAGCGCCCTCCCCGGAGGACGGAGGGCGGTCGCTGACGAGGCCGCGCCCGGCTGCCGAACGGCCACCTCAGCGCCCTCGTTCTGGAGTGCTACGCCGATAGGATCAGGCGCCGGTCCGTGCAGAAGGCATCAACCTCCTTCCGACCAGGCTGGCGACCGCCGACCGCAGCGCGTGCTTGTCCCTTTCGTCCAGCAGCCTGGCGGCCAGTGCGCCTAAGCCGCTCACCGTGCAGAGAACCGCAAACCCGAGCCCCATGGTGGTGGCAGCGCCCAGGCGCCCGGTGCCGAGGCCGCTGCTGTCGAACAAGAGGCAGGCCAGGTAGCACAAGCAGGCGGCCAGCGTCGCTATGGCAACGGGCTTCAGCCACGGCCCGATGGTGGAGGCGCGCAATGCGAGCCCCAAGCAGCGTCGAGCCACCAGCCACACGTAGCCAACGAGACTGACCAGCAAGGCGGTGGCTGTCGCCAGAGCGACGCCCTCTTCGCCGGCCTCGTGAAACCTGCATGATGGCGCGGCGCAGATCTCGTATGATATCATCGTCGGACCGCGAGCCAGCCGGCGTCCCAGGCACATACGGGCAGCATTCAAGAATGTCTGACGTACGCATTGGGCTGGGGTCCACACCCACATGCCCGGGCAAACTAATACTTTGAACTGGAGCCTGGCGGCCGCCCCTTCTGTCACTAGGAAATCGAGAGAATCCTCTCGAAACGTCACCTGGTGCTCTCGCTGAGGATCGGCATGCAGCGGCCTCCCCTCTCTCAGTTCGCTATACGGCACCAATATGCTCAGGTGGTCGCAGTGCGCGAGCATGTGCCGGGCCTTGTGCTGGTAGTCGGCGAAGTGCTCCAGTGTGTTCGATGAGTAGATCACGTCGTAGTGCCCTTTGATGTCTTCGAGACGAGACACCTCAAAACCCGCGATGTCACCGTAGCGCTCGCTCGCGCGCGCAACCGCTGTTCCCGAGAAGTCACAGCCGATCAAGCTGGCATGTGGAAAGTGTCGCCTGAAAACAGGCATGGCATCCCCAAGCGCGCAGCTGGAGTCAAGCAATGTGAACCGCTCTGTCCTGCGAAGGACCGTATGCCGGCAGAAGCTCCGGGCGAAGGCCCGTGTCTGCCTGCGCCCGGCTTTCTGCTCCCAAGTCCCTCCGGGCGAGAAGCGCGCGTCCCAGTACTCAACGGAGGCTGTTGTCAGGGACTCACTGCTCACCGCGGCCAGACCCCTATGGGGGTGATCCAGCCACGCTGTGCGCGGGCTGGGACCGCCCTAACATCGCTCTGATAGCGTAGCATGTGACCCATACAGCGTGTAGACCGTACCCCACCAGGAAAGCTAGTGCGAGTCCAAGCGCTCCTCGATCCTTGAGAAACTGAAATGCGGCCAGGAACCCCGCTGCCCACCCGGCGTTCATTGCCAACCCCAACCACATCCTCCCAGTGGCCGCCAGGACGTTCCCTATCGGTGTCATAGTCCCAGACAAGACTGCAGTCGCCAGACACACGATCATCACGCGCCAGCCTTGTCGGAACCCCGAGCCGTTGAGGTCCATGAGAGTCGGGCTGAGAGCGCCCAAGACACAGGCCACGGGCACAGTCACCGCTGCCACGACAGAAACTGATGCTCCAAGCGTCTTGCGAACCGCCCCCAGGTCGCCTTCGCCGTACTTGGCGGAGAGGATGGGCACGGTTGACTGACCAAGTACCCCCGGCAGGAAGTACAGCGCGGCGCGCCAGCGGTTGGCGGCGTTGAAGATCGCCAACTCGCCGAACCCTCCGGGCTGGTTGACGAGCATTGCGTTTGCTACCCAGTTGACAGGCTGCACCATGGCCCCACCGAGAAACGAAGGAAGTGCAAACCGCCAGAGAACGGACCTCTCACGCCAGGCGTCCCGCCATGCCACTACAATGCCGGCCTGCCGGCGCTGCTGACGGACGGCCAGGAACATCCAGGTCTGAGCCGTCACAGCCACGACAACGGCCGCCCACACTGCACCGAGCAGACCGAAGCGCCACACCAGCAGTGCACTAACAGGCAGAGACACAATCCCCTGCTGGAGGGCCACCTGGGCAATGGCGCGGAACGCTTCGAAGCCAGCTAGAACGCCGCCATACCCGCCCCCAATCGCGTTGACCAGTATCAGCGCAGCCCCCCACCGTAAGAACGGCACCAGTTGCGGCGCGTGCAGAACCTCCCGGGCCAGCCACGGGGCAAGCAGCAAGCAAACAAGCGTCGCCAGCGCACCGGTTGCCCAGCATGTCTGGAGCGTCAGCGCCATCATGCGCCCGGCTCGTGCTGGGTCAATGCGACGGAACTCCGCGATATACTTGGTGCCTGTTAGACCCAACCCGAACGCCGCGAACTGACCAAAGAGTGCTGTGGTGCTCAGAACCATCGCGAGTTCCCCGAACGCTTGCTTCCCCAGCAGCCGGGCCGTGATGATGCTGGCCGCGAGTTGGAATGCTTGGCTGGTTGCTGTGCCAGCAGCGGCCCAGGACGCCGCGCGGACGAAACGGCGGCGGAGCGGCTCGGGTGCCTCAGGCGCCACCTGGTCTCCAGGCCTTGGCTCATCTAGGTGGTCGCGGACGCTCTCGGCCTTCGAGCCTACCGCCATCGTGCATGTGCCTCAGTTTCACGACTGTCTCCGGCCAGGCAGCGCGCAGACACACTAACAGTGCGCCGGGGCTTGCCAAGGGACTCCCCTATGGAGACTCATGCCCCCGGCACTTCCCAGGCCTGGACACCCTCGAACCATAGCTGGCAGGACAGGACTTGCGCCCAGCCCAACTCCTGCACAGTTTTCCTCACAGCGAAGGACTGATGAGCGTCGGTCAGCAGTGTGACGCTGCCGCCGCCTCCAGCCCCATTTGCTTTGGCGGCCATGGATATGAGCAGCGCGGTATGGGCGACGGGACGCGCCTCCCAGGAGACGTTGCGCCAAGTGAGCATTGCCGCGGCCAGCAGCCAGGCTGCGCCCATGAGCAAGCCACCCAAGCCAGCCTGAACCACCAGCCCAGTGCTCACGAACTGGTTGACTGCATGGATATCCTGCTTTGCTTGTGCCTGGGCCACGTACTTGGTCAGCCCCACGCTGGTGACTATGTCCACGAGGCTTGAGCATCCACTGAGCGTGGCCAGCAGGGCCCAGACGCCAAACAGCTCGTCGCCCAGCTTGTGGTACAGGTAGGGCGTGAGCAGCAGCGCCACGCCCAAGCCCCAGAAGCGGCCCAGGTAGCTGAAGAGGGTGTTGCGGCCCAAGACCGAAGCCAAAGGCTGCTGTGGCACCGGGCTCTGCTTAGCTTGGGCCTGCGCTGACGGCGCCTCCGACACTACAGCTCCTCCCAGTTCCGCACCAGCTCGTTGGCGGTTTCGTAGTCGGACATCTCGCCGATGTCGAGCCAGAACTCCGTCATGCGGTAGGCGCAGACTCGACCGCCGTGGCGCTTGACGTCTGCCACCAGGTCGGGGATGTTGTAGGGCTGGCCCTCTGGGACCAGGTCCAGAGTCCAGGGCTCCACAATGGCGATGCCGGCATAGACGTCGAAGTCGAGAGTGGGCTTCTCGCGAAAGCCCAGCACCTCGCGGTCCCTGAGCTGCACCACACCAAAGCGAATGGGCACCTGCCGCCGCTTCACTGCCACGGTGAGGTCGGCGCCTCGCTGTTGGTGAAACTGGCGCAGGGCCTGGAAGGAGACCTTGGTCAGCAGGTCCCCGTTCATGGCCAGCACCGGGCCCTCGTAGCCGTTGCGCGACAGCCGCAAGGCACCCGCGGTTCCCAGCGGATGTGGCTCGTGCGTGTAGGATATGTTGACGCTAAAGCGCTGCCCATCGCCGAAGTAGGACTCGACCAGATCAGCTTTGTAGCCGGTGGCCAGGCAGATATCGTTGAGGCCCTCGCTGTGCAGCCGCTCGATGATGGTCTGGAGGATGGGCTTGCGCCCTATGGGCAATAGCGGCTTGGGCAGCTCCTCGGTCAACGGCCTGAGACGCATGCCCTTTCCGCCGACGAAGATGACCACGCGCATGCCGATACCCTCCCCACGCGAGTTCGGCTAGATGTTGTACTCATCGGGCTTGTAGGTACTGAGCCGGTCGGCAATCCATTCGATCGTGTGCTGCAAGCCTACTTCCAGCGAGAGCTTCGGCTGCCAGCCGAGCAGTTCTTTGGCCTTAGTGTTGTCCGAGTGCAGGCGCTGGATTTCGCTCTTGGCCGGGCGAATGCGGCCGGCGTCGAAAATGACCTCGACTTCGCCATCCTTATCCAGGAGCCGAAGGATGAGGTCAGCAAGTTCGCCGACCGAGATGTCGGTGCCGCAGCCCAAGTTGATGACCTCGCCGACGACGTTGTCCGCGACCGCCGCCGCCAACAACCCCTCCACTGTGTCGGTAACGTAAGTGAAGTCGCGCCGGGGCTCGGTGGCCCCGAGGTAGATGCGTTCATTGGCCAGGGCCTGGGTGATGATGGCAGGGATAATCGCGCGCGCCGACTGCCTGGGACCGTAGGTGTTGAAGGGCCGGACAATCACGGCTGGCAGGTCGTATGAACGGTAGAATGATTCTACGAGCTTGTCGGCAGCGATTTTGGTCGCGGCGTAAGGCGATTGACCTTGGAGTGGATGCTGCTCGTCCATGGGAACGTACTGGGCCGTGCCGTAGACCTCACTGGTGGAGGTATGCACCAGCCGCTGTATGCCGGCGCGCCGGGCAGCTACCAGGACGTTGAAGGTGCCGACGACGTTCGTCTCCACCACGTCCCGGCAGTGCTCGTAGGAATAGGGAATGCCGACGATGGCGCCGAGATGGAACACCACTTCCGCCCCGGTGAGCAGATCCGTGACGGCTTCCGCATCGCGCAGGTCCCCGGCAACTACCTTCATGGACTTGCGCACGTCGTAGGGCAGCACTTCCACCAGCCCCTGATCATTGCGCGAGTTGTAGCGCACGAAGGCCGTGACTTCAGCGCCTTCGCGCACCAATCGTTCCGCGAGGTGACTGCCGATGAAACCACCCGCGCCGGTGACCACAACTCGCTTGCCGGCAAGCGATGAGCTCATACAGACTCCTCACCCAAGGCAGCGGCAACGTGGTCGGTGAATCCGAGCTTGGCCGCGACTCCCCATACGAGGACAGTCACGGCTAAGGTACAGAGCAGTGCCATTTCCAGCGACAGCCGGGCGATCCCGATAGCCAGCAGGCCGAGAGCAGCCGCGACTCCGCAGCTTATGAGCGCCGTCGCACGCTGCGAAAGCCCGAAGCGATCAATAAGCTGATTGTAGAAGTGGCCCAAGTCGCCGCTGAACATAGACTGGCCGCGACGAAAGCGCCTGAACATGGATATCAGCGTATCGTGGATAGGCAACCCCAAGGCCACAATGGCGGCGCAGAGCAGCGAGTAACGCTCCGGTGAACTGGCCAGCGGAAGCAGGGCAGTGGCTAGTATGAACCCCAGGAATAGGCTGCCGCTGTCGCCCATGAAAGTCTTCGATGGGTAGAAGTTGAACAGCAGAAAACCCAGACACGAGCCCGCTATGGCGGCGGCCAGAAGGGCGATGTGCCAACCTCCCGCGCCCGCTGCGATGACCACGAAAGCCAGGCCGGCAATCGCAGATACGCCAGCCGCCAGGCCGTCCATGCCGTCGAGGAGGTTGACGGCATTCGTGACGCCTACGATCCAGAATATGCTGAGGGCGATCGTTATGGCCGGATGCACCCCGCCCAGGTGAACGCCTACCGCTGCCATGCTCCCGGCGATGCCGATCTCACAGGCCAACTTCAGGCCCCAGGGGAACTGCTCGAGGTCATCGAGCAGCCCGACCAGACACATGCCTACGCCGCCCATGCCAATCACGAGAAGCAACCCGTGCGTAGCCGGGCGCCAGATCGGGTGCAAACACATTGCCGCGGCAGCAGCCAGCACCACGCCGCCCACGATGGCCAGCCCACCCAGGCGCGGGGCCGGCTCACTGTGGATAGCTTCGGCCCCCGGCGTTGGCTGCGCTAGCACCCCAAAGCGCCTGGCCAGAATAATGCTAAGCGGGGTGAGCAAGGCGGTCGCCACAAAGGCTGCGGCTGCGATCACTGCGATGTCTGCGTACTCCACTGAAGCGCCTCCGAACCCGTCTGCAACTGTCCTGCGGTCGCGTTGTCGGCACGAAAGCCAAAGGTCAGGCTGCCTCCTCTTCAGGGCGGTAGTAGTCGTAGTAGTAATAGTAGTAGTAATAGCCGCCGGGCATGGCGACCGCCTTGTTCAGGATGCAGCCGACCAAGGTTGCGTGGGCGGCCTCCAGGCGTTCCTTGGCCATCACTGCCAGGGGCTCGCGGGTGCGGTTCTGCTCCAGCACTAGCAAGCTGGCGTCGAGCTGTGCCCCCAGGATAGCCGCATCGGCCACCATGGCCGCCGGCGGCGAGTCGAAGATGACCATATCGGCCATCTGGGCAAGTTGCATAAGCAGCTCGGCGGCCCGCCGAGAGCCCAGCAGCTCGGCCGGATTGGGCGGAATCGGCCCAGCGGCAAGGAAGCTGAGGTTCTCGACCTGCGTCTGCTGCACAACGTCAGCCAGCGGCATCTCGCCCACCAGGACGTTGGTCAGCCCTCGGTCGTTCTCGGCGCCGAGCATCTTGTGTACAGACGGCCGGCGCAGGTCGGTGTCTACAATGATGACCTTCGTCTCCTGCTGGGCCATGATGATGCCCAGGTTCACAGCCGTAGTAGACTTGCCCTCAAGCTGGCTGGCGCTGGTGATGAGCAGCGTTTTGATGGGCTTGTCCACGGCGGCAAAGCCGATGTTGGAGCGTATCAGGCGGTAGGCTTCGGCCAGGGCAGAACGCGTGGAAGCCTCGGTGAGAATCTGCTCCCCCTGCTCACGCACCAGCGGGACGACGCCCATCACCGGGATTTGCAGCGTCCGCTTGGCCTCCTCGGGGTCGTTGATGGTGTCGTCCAGATACTCAGTCAGCGCCGCCAGCAGCAAGCCGAGCAGAGCCCCGAAGACTACGGCCAGAGCCATGTTGAGCATCTTGCGGGGCTTGACGGGGGCCTTAGGCGCAGCCGCATTCTCCCAGACGCGAGCATTCGAAAGCTGCATGGACTCGGCCAGCCGCACTTCGTGCATCTTCTCCAGCAGCAGCGTGTAGACGCTGTCGCCGACCTTGGTGGCGCGTGTGAGGCGGGCCAGCTCCGCCTCCTTGCTGGGCAGGCCGGTGAGGCGTGCGGCCACCTTGCTCACGCTCCCCAGCAGCGCTCCCTCCCGCTTGCGCAGCGCACGAGCCTCAGCGTCCTGCTGGACAGTGGAGGTCAGCAACGTCTGGTAAACGGGGTTGACCCGCTGCTCCATCTGGCCCAGGATGGTCCCGACCTGGCTGCCAAGCTCGGTGCTGGCGCGTGTGATGCGCGCGTCCACGGCCCGCACCTCGGGCGATTCCTGGGTGTAGTCTTCCAGAAGCCCGGCCCGTTGGATTTCAAGCCCGGCCAACTGCTCCTCCAGGGACACCAGGACCGGATTGTTCTGCACGGTGCGGCTATAGTCTTCAGTGACGGGCTGGCGTTCGAGTTCCGTCCTAAGCTGGGCCGCCCGCTGTTCGGCAGCGCGAGCGTCGGCCTCCGCCTCGGCCTGAAGCGCCTCCAGGTTTGCAAGGTGGTCTATGGTAGCCTTGGTCTCTTCAGTCAAGTCGGCGATGCTCTGCTCGCGCTTGAACTTCTCCAAGCTGTCCTCCGCCTGGCGGAGCTCGCTGCGGACCGTCTCAATCTGGCCTTCGAGGAATGTCCCGGCACTCCGCGCCGCTTCGCGGCTGTAGGATTGGCTCTCCTCGACGTAGAAGGTGGCGATGGCATTGGCGATGTCGGCAGCAGCAGCCGCATCTTCGTCCTGTACCTTTACCTCCAGCACATCCGTGTCGCGGAAGGTCTCCACTTCAACGCCCTGCGCCAGTTCAGCCACTGTCTTGCTAAGCTTCAAGCTCGCGATGGCCTTCTCCAGGACGGGCCGGCTCTTGACCAGGCGCTTGTGCGTTTCCACCGACCGCGCCCGCGAGATGTCCAGTGCGGCCGCCAGCACCGGCATCTCTTCGTAGCCCCGGGCGGTGGGCGCCGTCGTCTCCACCAGCAACAAGGCCTTGGCCTCATAAAGGGGCGTCTGTAGCCACGTACCCAGCGCCACCACCACCACGGTCACCGCAAACGACTCCAGGACTATCCAGCGCCGGCGGCGCAGAACCAGCAGGAAGCTGCGCAGTTCGAACTCGTCGTGGGCAGGCTCCAAGGGCTGACCTTCGCTTTCTCTATTGGATGATGTCGTAGGTGAAACGGGCGAAGCCGCCAACGCCGTAGAGCACGTTGGCGTAGTACTGCCAGTCCAGCTTCTGTCGGCCGGGCAGGACGACGACGTCACCGTCCTGCACCAGGCAGTCCTTGGACTGGTTGCGGCCACGCATGATCTGGGTCAGGTCAACCTTGTAGACCGAGACACGGTCTCCGGCTCGTCGCAGGAGCGCCACGCGGTAGGCCTTGGCCTCGCCGGGCTGGTAGCCGCCGGCGTTGGCGATAACGTCCGTCACCCGGTCGCCGGGGCGGATCGGGTAGGCTCCCGGTTGCTTCACGGCTCCCAGCACGATCACGCGGTCGAAGCGCTCGGGCACCACCAGCGTATCGCCGCGCTGGAGGACGATGGCGTCGCCGGTGGCGGCGAACTGCTCCAGGCCGGTGGTGCGTGTCCGCTCGACCAGCGGACGCAGGTCCAGGATTTGCGGGTCTTGCGCAGGTCGGAGCAGCTTGACGTGCGCCAGGTCGGCCTCGGGCTTGGCGCCGCCGGCCAGGGCAATGGCCTGCGCCGCCGTGAGGCCGGCAGCGGCGTAGAAAGCCCCCGGCTCTTCCACAGCCCCCAGCACCGCGACTTCGTTGCGCGCTTCCTTGATCAGCAGCGTGTCCCCGCCGCGCAGCAGCGCGTTGGCGTCGGAGGCGGGACTGGACAGTGCGGCCTCCAGGTTGAGGGCGTTGTTGTTCCGGTCCGCGCGCAGCAGGATGGCCTGGCGGCGGTCGCTGAGTTCCGTCAGGCCCTGCGCCGCCGCAATGGCATCAAGCACGCGGGCGCCGTCCTCCATCTCGTAGACTCCCGAAGTCTTCACTTCGCCTACCACCGCCACCGTGTTCTTCTTTTGCACCACCAAGGTATCGCCCGGGCGCAGGCGCAGCTGCCCGCCATTGTCCGGATCAGATAGCAGCGCGGCCAGGTCAAGGCGCACCGGGTCCACGTTGCGTCCATAGAGGTAGCAGTTCCGCTTGGAGGCCTGAGGCGTAAGCCCCTCGGCCAGCGCCAAGGCCTCGCGCACGCCGATGTCCTCGTGGGCCAGATCGAAGGTGCCGGGCTTGTTCACCTCGCCCAGCACGTAAATGTGGTTGGGGCGCGGCTGCACGAGGTTCACCGCCACCTCCACGTGCTTAAAGCGCCTGGAGAGCCCCGCCTCGATGAGCTTCTCCAACTCAGCGCCCGTCTTGCCAACCACCTGGACTGTGCTCATGAGCGGGAAAGAGATGGTGCCGTCTGGCCGTACCACGATGGGCTCGCGCTCCCGGTAGGAGATGTCCTCGTGCCCGACGACCACGATGCTCAACACGTCGTTGGGCCCCAGCCGGTAGGCGGCTTCCGGTTCGGCCTGGGCCGCCGTGGTGGCCGCGACAGTCAAGGCTGCCACTAGCAGGGCCCGCACGCGGAGGTTGGCATCTGGTCTCATGGCTAGAATCGCCCCCAATAGCTGACGCCGGCGGCGGCGCCGTTGAAGTTCAGTATGGCCCCCTGCAAGCAGACCGGGCCCAGATGCGCCCCGACGCCGAGGTTGATGAACCGGCTGTCGTACTCTCCGGTAATGCGCACACGCGAGCCCAGGGGCCACGACACCCCGCCGAATAGCCCGTCGAAGCGCCCCTCCCCCCAGCCCGCGGTCCATTGCAGGCCGGCCAGGTGTTTGCTGAGCACGCCCCCATAGGCTTTCTCAACGGGACTGCCGATGGGGTCCTCCACGAAGGCCGCCAGGGCGGGACGGTCGCCGCGCTCTGTCAGCAGCCGGACGTGCGCATAGGGAGCCCGGTTGGTCGAGTAGTCCCAGGTAAACGCTTGCAGGCTGGGGTAGATCGTGTAGCGCATGCCCAACTCGATGCCCGGCAGGAACCCGAAGCCCGCATACGGCACCACCGAGGTCGTGCTGTTGGGCGCCTGGCCGCTTAGCACGGTATGCTTGCGGTCAATGAGCGCGCTGCCGAAGGCGTATTGCCCGTCGCCCAGGGTGTCGGCGGTGGGGATGAAGACCAGGCCGGAGCGGCCCAGCAGCGAAGGCCAGGGAGGGCTTGGTCGCGTCGCCTCGCGTTCCCACGCGGCCCGGTCGGGCACCTCGGCGGGCAGGACCTCCGCCTGCTTCAAGTGGCCCACGGCGGTGCGTAGCTCTTCGGGATGCTCCAGCAGGTACGGGCCGGTAAGCTCGTCGCGGAAAGCCCTCAGGGAGAAGTCGTAGTCAATGGTCTCGCCTACGGCCCGAGTAGTCGAGTGGTAGCCAATGTCCGCATCCTCAGCCCAGCGCAGCCGCCCGCAGCGCGGCGCCGGCAGCTCGCCGGGGCCCAGCGGCACCCGCACATTGACACCCCAACGATTCCCCAAGTTGGTGTGAATGCCGGTCAGGGCGACCTCTCTCTCCCCGAACCGACGCACCAAGTCCAGGCGCACGCCGCGATCGCCGAACAGGAATTGGCCCGCACTGCCGCGGACGGTCAGGTCCAAGGGCTGGACCTCGTATTCCGCCACCCCCAGAAACGAGCGGCTGTAGACGCCCCGGTCGAGGTCAAACAGATCCTCGCCCAGCCGGGTGACGCTGCCGCCAAGGCGCCAGCGATCATCTGCGCTGGTAAAGAGCCCCTCACCATGCCAGGCCCGGCGGTGAGGGGCGATCTGCCCGATGGTGGTTGAGAGCAGTAGCTGTCGGTCGCCGGGGCGCCGCACGCGCGAGACATAGGCCCGGTCCCAACGGGCCTCCGCCTCATCCACAATGAGGTCTCCCCGCACCCCCGCCAGCAGCCCCCGGCCCAACTGCACCTCGGCACCCGGCTGGAACAACAGGTGGGCGATGAAGGGGTCGTCGGTCTGGCCCAGGCGATACTTCGCGTGCGGCTCGGCGGTGAGATCCAGGCGCAGGCGGCTGCTGTTGGCCTGGTTGGTCTCCTCATCGCCAGGGTCGGGCCGCAGGAAGTGCGCCACGTCCTGGCTCACGCGCAGGCTGTCGCGCAGCTCGGCGGGCTTGCCGTCGCCGCGCATGAACCGGCGCACCTGCTCGGCCTGTGCAATCACGGCGATGATCGGGACATCGCGCCGCTTCGGCACCGCCACGACCTGCCAGTCTGCCCGCGCCAGCTCCGCCGCCGCCCCCAGCACTGCGCCCAGGCCTGTCAGCTCGTTGCGGAACACCCGATTCTCGTAGGCCACCACTATGGCGCGCGGACGCACGACTACGCGCACATTCTCCAGCCCCATACCCACCAGCGTCTTCTGAAGGGCGGCCCCCATCTGGGCGGCCTCCTCGAAAAGCTGCGCCAGCGTGCCCTCCTCAGGGGCCCCTGTAGGGGCGAGGCCTGGGGCCGAGCCGGGCTCGGGGCCGCCGGACGGCGCAGGGGTGGCTTCGGCGACAGCCGCCGGGGGGTCGGGCAGAGGCGCTGTTGGGAGTGCTGCTACAGCCAGTGCCGGAGGGGCCACGGCGAGCACTGGTGTGGGGGACGCGCCCGCGCCTACCCGCACCATGTCACCACCGCCCTCGACAGGCGCGTCCCAATGCACCCGCCCCAGCGCCAACTCCACGGCGGCGCGCTGGGCCACGGAGAACCTGGCTTCCATGAAGGCCTGGAATCCGGCGGGGGGGGTGGTCAGTTCGAGGATCGGCTGCCGGCCGGCTCGCACTTGGAGGTCCAACTTTGCTGCCTCAGGCGTCAGCCGCACCGCGACCGCTGCCATGACTCCCAGGGCCACCAGAGGGTCCTTGTAGCCGGGCGCCTCGGCGCTAATCTGGAGCCGTCGGCCTTCCCACCCGACCTCCACTGAGGTCAGGCCGCCCGTCTCCAGCACGGCAGCAAGCTTGGCTGCCGCCGGCCTGTCGGTGGCGGTGTCGGCTGCTACTGGCGCCGCTCCATTGGCGAGAGCGATACTGGCAAGCGCCACTGCTGCCAGAGTTGCGGCCAGACATGCTGCGATGTCGAGGATTGGTAGGTGGGGTTGTGTTTTGCTGCTTATGCCAATGGGTGCCGTGTGCCCGGAGATCGAGCCCTGCCCACGTGCACTCATGTTAGCTGACTAGGGGCCTCCGCCTACCTCGTGACTCGGCGTGCAGTTCCACATGCCACCCAGGACGCCCGTGCCAAACAGAAGGCAGCCCGGGGGGCCACCCGGCGGGCAGATGTAGACTCTGCGTCGCCCCGCTGCCACCCCAGTGACGAGCCAGTATCCGTTGGCGCCGGTGGTGGCGACGGGCGGCCCGGAGGTATCGCCAACGTACACCAGGTAACCCACCGCGGGCGCGAAACCCGCCGGCGGCGTGCCGCTGCACGTCGAGACAATGCCGCCCGCACGGGCGTCTACCCCCGCCGCCCGCGTCTCCACGTAGGCGTAGCCGTAGATGGTGCCCACGCCTGGGCCGGCACCACCACCACCGCAACCGAGTAGGTGAACCAGCAGGAGGAGAAGCAGGAGGCCGGCAGCGAGGCACAGAACCCCGGCCACACGACTTCGAGGCGAACGCTTCACGATGGTCCCTCCGTGGACGCCCAAGGTTGAGAAGCAGCAGATGCAGAACCGGCCTTAAGCCATGCCCAGACCCCTCACAATAGCCATGTCGGCACCCAGACGCACCTGGCGGTGCCCGAGGCCCGGCACCAGCGCTGCCGCTTGCTCAAAGCTGGTCTGCGGCCCGAGCCTGACAGCTTCTATCCCCGAGTACCGCTGGGTGGGGCGGGGGAACGATTCCGACCCCCTTGGGTGGGACGCATCTGCCCTGCGGACCCGCCGCTAAGGCTTCCGCCATCTCCCCGTGGGGACAGGAGAGCGCGCCGGGCGCCCGAGTTGTCTGGCGAACTCCCCTCTCCCGGGACCCACCGTGGCTGCCAGAGCCGCTCCCCGGCTCCTCAGGGTATTCGGCACTTGGCCCGGGAAACTTGAGTGGGAGCACTCCGGCTGGCGGGCAGACGAGAAGCGAAGAGGCGTGGTGCTGGGCCACCGAGGGCCGGTGCCATCGGCCGCCCTCATGCTGCTTCTTCGAGCGCTGTCTTGTAGTCAGGCGGGAGCATCTGGTACCATGCCCGAGGGGGCTGAATGCCGAGCTGAGGCCCCTTTGGGAGAGGGTGATGGACCATGCTGCGCGCCCGACTTTGCGGAGGCGCTCAGCAAGACGGCCGGCCTCATTGTGTTGCCCTAGCGTCTGGCAGGGCCTGACGCACAGCCAACACAAAGAGCAAGGCCGGGAGGGCTGAACGCACCTCCCGGCCTGTCGTCTCGTCGCTGGCGCTAACGGGCCGCGCTACTCAGGGCTCTTCAGCCCGCTTTCTGGACTCAGGAGTAGTACCGGACCACGCGGCACGGCTGGTGCAGATGCCTCATGGAGTCCATTAGCAGCTTCCGCACGTGGGCGAAGGCCTCGTCCTGGGACATATTGTGTGCTGGGCCTGCGCCCCAGCGACTCCGCCGTCTTCGCGGCGGACGCGGCCGCCTACTTGCGCATTCCCCATGACGTCTGCCACCGACTGTGCCTTCCCCTGGTTGCCCTCGTGCTAACGATGCAGGTAGAGCTGTATGCGGCGCCGAAGCAAACGCCCGAAGGCGCGACCTGTCCGCGCGGGCTATGCTGGAGCGTCAGCCCGGTCCTGATCGCCGCTTGCGGGAAGAGCCGGATCGCAGATGATGCGTTGGTTGGTCGTGACGTTCACCGTGTGCGCAGCCCTCTGCAATGGAGCGTTGTTCGCTGCTGAGGAGGGGGTTGCGGTGTACTCCAATGTGATCCGTGCGGAGCCAAGCCTGGTCGCCTACTGGCGCCTGGAAGGTGACTGTCAGGATGCCAAAGGCGCTGTTCATGGCCAGCCGCGCGGCGGAGAGCCGCAGTTCGCCCAGGGGCCCAATGGGGGCAAGGCCATTGTACTCGGCAATGGCCGTTTCCTGACGATGGGCAACGCGCCAGAGCTTGACCTGCCTCGCACGACCATTGAGTTCTGGTTTCGGCCCACGTTCAACCCGAGCGTACCGTATAACCCGTGCATCATCGGCAAGCGCACGAGCCACTTGGGCACGCGCTTCAGCGTCCACGTCGAACGCAGCTACGCGGCCCTGGACGTCTGGAACGGTCGGCAGGTGTTGAGGTTCCCGCCTCCGGGCGGGCCGCTGCGCCAGGGCCAATGGTACTACGTGGCCGTGACCGGCACCGAGGAGGAGCTGCGCGTGTATGTTGACGGAGTGCCCTGTCGCCTGGAGGGCGAGCCGGGCACATTCAGCTTCAACCAGGTCAACCTGCCGCTGCAAATCGGCTCGTCCGCGCCGGAGGGCATGGAGCAACTGGAGGCCGAGGTGGACGAGGTCGCGATCTATGCACAGGCCCTCTCCGCTGCGGACATCGCGCGCCACGCAGACGCCATGGGCTGGAAGCAACGCAGGCAGCAGCTCGCGGAGCAGGAGAGGGTGCGCCTCGAGGGAGAGCAGGCCGTGGTGGCGCAGCGCGAAGCGCAGCGCGCACAGCGTCTGGAGGAACTCATGGCCGACAACAGGCTCTTTGCACGTGGCGAGCCGCGTGTCTACCGTGGGGAGAACCTGGGGGCGATCAGCTTCCCCGTCGGCGGCATCGGCACCGGGTGCATCCAGATTGACGGCAAGGCCCAGCGATCCATCTGGCAGATCTTCGGCAACTTCCATCAAGCCTTCGTGCCAGACAGCTTCTTTGCCGTGCGCGTGAAGGCGGGCAAGGCACAGCCGGTCGTTCGTGCCCTGCAAACGACGGCGGTGGGGCCCGTTGCCGCGATGCGAGAGCTGAGCTTCCGTGGTGAGTATCCGTTTGGCTGGTTCGAGTTCGACGACCCAGACCTTCCCATTCAGGTGAGCATAGAGACGTTCAACCCGCTCGTCCCACTGGATGTGAGGAGTTCGGCGATCCCCTGCGCCATCTACAACGTCAGTGTGCATAACCGCAGTCAGCGGCCTGTGGAGGTTAGCCTGCTGGCCGCGCAGCAGAACGCCGTTGGCTTCACGGGTGAGGGCGAGATCAAGGGGCGTGTGTTCGCCGGTTACGGCGGGAACGCAAACCAGGTGCTGCACGAGACAAGCGCCAGCATCCTGCACATGACGTCGAGCATGTCGAAGGAGGCTCCGGGCTTCGGCGACATGGCCCTGGCAGCGCTGGGCAAAGACGCAACCGCGACGGCGGCGTGGGAGAGCCTGGAGGCGCTGGCGGCGGACATCGGGGACGATGGCGCCTTGTCTGGAGCAGATACGGCCGGGCCTTCACCGGCGGGACAGACGGTTGATGGCGCGCTGGCAGTCCCCCTCGTGCTCAAGCCGGGCCAGAAGCGAACGGTCACCTTCGTGTTGACCTGGTGCTTCCCGAACGTCGGGCACGGGGGTGGGGACTGGGGCGGCCAAGGCAATATGTACGCGAACTGGTGGCCCGACGCGCTGGTGGTGGCGCGCGAGGTCGGTGAGCGCCTGGACGAGCTAACGAGGCTGACGCGCCTGTATCACGACACGCTGTATGCGTCCGATCTGCCGTACTGGCTGCTAGACAGAATCAGCTCGCAACTGGCCATCCTTCACAGCCCGACGTGCTTCTGGACCAAGGACGGGTACTTCGGGGGCTGGGAAGGCTGCTGCCCCGAAGGTGGCTGCTGCCAGGGGAACTGCAATCACGTCTGGCACTACGTGCAGGCCCACGCGCGCCTGTTCCCGGAGATTGCACGGCTCATGCGCCAGCAGGAGTTCCGGTTCCAGTCTCCCGAGGGGGCGATTCCACATCGGCAGCCGCGCGAGTTCCCGGCCTTCGATGGGCAATGCGGCGCGGTGCTGGGCAGCTGGCGCGAGCATCTGATGAGCCCGGACCGGACGTGGCTGGACCGCTACTGGCCGAACGTGAAGCGGGCCATGGACTACACCATCGCCACCTGGGACAAGGACGAGGACGGCATTCTAGCCGGGCCGCAGTGGAACACGCTGGACGGCGCGCTGGGCGGCAGCACGTCCTGGCTGGGCACGATGTACCTGGCCGCGTTGGCTGCTGCCGAGAGGGCCGCACGGTTGGAGGGCGAACCCGAAGCGGCCGCACGATACCTTCGGATTCGCCAGTCGGGCTCGCAGAAGCAAGAGGAGACGCTCTTCAACGGCGAGTACTACATCCAGATCCCGGATGCGGAGCCGCGCGAAGACTACCGCACCGGCTGTCAGATTGATCAGCTGCTCGGCCAATGGTGGGCGCGCCAACTCGACCTGGGCTGGCTCTACCCGCAGGAGCACGTACGCAGTGCACTGGGGTCCCTGATGAAGTACAACTTCCGCGCCGACTTCCACGGCATCCAGCAGGCGCCGCGCAAGTTCGTCGCCGATGATGACGCTGGGATGCAGATGATCACGTGGCCCCAAGGTGGTAGGCCCGCCAAGGCGACTGGCTATGCCGACGAGGCGATGACGGGGTTCGAGTACGCTGCTGCCGCCGCCATGGTGCAAGCCGGCCTGCTGCGCGAAGGCTTCACGGTCGTCCACGCGGTGTCCGACCGCTACGACGGGCGCCTGCGCACGGGTCTCACCGATGCCGCCACGGCTTCCTGGGGCTACAGCGGCAATCCGTTCGGCGACGATGAGTGCGGCAAGTTCTACGCGCGGGCCATGAGCGTCTGGGCGATGCTGCTGGCCTGCCAGGGGTTCATCTACGACGGGCCGGCTGGCCTCATTGGCTTCAAGCCGGCCTGGAAGCCGGAGGATCACGTCACGTTCTTCACCGGTGCTGAAGGGTGGGGGCTGTTCACGCAGCGCCGCACTAGCGGCATACAGACGGAGCGCATCGAGGTGCGGTACGGGAGACTGAGGCTCAGCCAGATGGTCCTTGCACTGCCCGCGGAGGCAAAGCCGGTCAAGGCGACAGTGCAGGTCGGCCGGCGGAGCATTTCCGCCGAGTTCACGGCTGTCGGCGACGAGCTGCGGGTGACGCTCGTCGAGCCGGTCGTGCTGGAAGCCGGCAGCGCGCTGGGCGTTGCGGTCTCTCCACGTCCCCTCGCGGGCAGTCGGCCTGGGCCTAAGGGCGATGGAGCGGCCCCGTGATCGTCCGGAGGTCCCGGTCGTCCACGCGGTACCAGCCGAGGCGCAGGACGTAGTCGTCCTCAGCGAACACGTCCAGGATTCCGTCGCGCGGGTTGCGGTTCACGGCCACTGAAGCGTGGTTGTCCATCCACCCACTTTCCTTGCCCATGGCCTCCCCAGGCGAGAGCGTGCCGATGAGCAGACCGTCGGGCGAGTAGTGGTAGATCTTGGCAGTGCGTCCGGCGCCCACCATGCAGCCACCGCCGGGCACGGCGTCCAGCCCCACGCACACCTCCGGCAGCGGCACAGCCCACAGGCGCTGGCCGACCTTGTCGTATCTGACCAGCGTCGTCCCGCCCATCCAGAAGGGGTTGTTGTCTGGCGACGGCCAGGCTTGGCTCCACCCAAAGGCGTACAGGGACCCGTCCTGTGCATGCTGCACCATGTTTGGCTGGAACTCAAGCGGCGAGTTGTCGCGGGGGACCACCTCGCGTGCTTGCGACCAATCGTAGGTTGGGTTGCCGCGGCGGTCCAGCGGGCCAACGGGGATCTGCCAGATGCTGCGGGTTGACAGGTTGCCGAACCAGATGCTGCCCTGTTGGTCCACGTCCATCCCGAACACGTTGTAGCTGGCCTGGCCGGGCTGCTTGAACCACACTATCTCACTGGGCGCGGGCTCGCCGGCGCCGTTGGCATCGTGCCAGGTCCACTGGCCAAGCTCTTTGGCTTGGCTGCCATCGGATGAGGGCGAGCGGCCGCCCACCAGCGCGGCCAGGCGCAGGACGTTTCGGTCCACACGGTACACCTGCACTCCGTCGCCGGTGGGGAAGAAGCAGAAATCGCTCTTGCCCAGCCGCAGGACGCGGGGCACGCCGTGGACGTCGGCGCTGTAGCTTCTGTTGCCGGGGAACGCGCTGCCGAGGTAATCCCACTTGCCGCGAGCGCGGTCCAGCAGACGGTAGCGGTGGAACGTCATCGAGTAGAAGAGGCTGGGATCGCTGGCGCCGTAGTTGCCCAGTGACACGAATTCGGCGCCGAACTGCTCCCAGACCAACTTGCCGTCGGGCGACCATCTGGCCAGGCGCGCACCGCATACGGGCTCGGTCTGGATGGTGGCGATGTCGCCGTTGGTGTCCACCGCGACGCCGCGCAGACGGAAGAAGCGGTCGGGGGCGCGGTCGCCGGGCTGCGCCTTCTGGCCGAGGGTCTGCACAAGCTCGACGTTGCTGCCGGTGACCTCGTATACCTTGACTTGCCCGGCGCCGCTGTCGGCCACACACAAGCGCCCCCTGGGCCCAAAGGCCAAAGCCTCCACTTCACCCACATCCGACAGGACTTGGCCCACGAGCTGCCCCTCGGCGGTGAAGACGCTCACCAAGTGATGCTGATGGCCGACCCACAGGCGGCCGCTGGCGTCGGCGGCCAGAGCCTGCGGCAGCTTGACCGGGAACTCGCCCCGTGGCTCGCCCGTCTCCTTGTGGAAGCGCAGAATCCGTCCTTTCAGCGCGTCGGCCACGAAGATGGAATCGCCCAGCACAGCCAGAGCCCGCAAGGGGTGGTCCATCAAGGCGGCATCGGCCGGCGGCGTGTTCTCCGCTATCTGCTTGCTGGGCCACTCGTAGACGTTGATATGGCCGTCGTCCCTCCGGACACCGGTGAACTTCACGTGCTGGCCGTCGCTGAGGCGGAAGCGCTGCACCTCCTGCTGCTCGTTCCAGGGCTCACGCGTCCAGCCGCCCACGGAGCAGTAGATGAACTGGTCGTCAACCGTGAGGGCATAGGGCGCGCCGTTGGGCTGGCCGTTGCGGATCTGGTAGTGAGCGTCGTAAACCGACTTGCCAGAGGGGTCCCATTTCTTGAAGTCGGCGCCGGCCTCGTCCCAGCCATTGGCAGTGTAGATGGCGCCGGCAGCATCCATCGCCACCGACTCCATGTTGCTGGGCGTGTGACCGGCGGCGTTGGGGGGCTGGCCGCTGTTGCCGATCGCGCCTACGTTGCGATAGGTGGCGCGGTTCACGGCCACCCGGAAGCGGTACTCGCCGGCGGGGGCGGCTTGGCCGAGTTGGTCGCGGCCGTCCCACTGTCCACTATGCTTGCCGGGCGGCGACTCCCGCATTGTCCACAGCACGCAAACGAGCCGGCCCTCGGCGTCATAGACTCCCCCGCTGGTGACGGCGGGCTTCTCCAGCGTGAACTCGAACTGCGACCCACCGGCCTGCGCTTCGCCGCCAGCGGGGACCTGCCCGGCGGCGAGCGTGACCCCGACAGCGAGGCAACCAAGCAACGTTGCACGTGTCCTCATGGCTTGCCTGTGCTCGCCTCCGTCGGGCGACGTGCTAACCCAATGCGGCCCTGATGGCCTCTGCGATGCGCTCCGCGTGCTCGTTTACGAGGCCTTGGTCCGTGCCCTCGAGCATTACGCGGGCCAGCGGCTGCGTGCCGGAGTACCTGACCAGCACGCGGCCCTGGCTGCCCATGGCTTCTTCGGCCTGCTTGGTGGCCGCGGCCACCGAGGGGATGCTGTCCAGCTCCTTCTGCTCGCGCACCTGGATGTTGAGCAAGACCTGGGGCACCGCCTGGACAATCTGCGCCAACTCCGACAGCGGCTTGCCCGTCTCCAGCATCACCCTCAAGACCTCCAGCGCGGTGACCAGCCCATCGCCCGTGGTGCCGTGCTCGCGGAAGATCACGTGCCCGCACTGCTCCCCACCCAGGTAGGCACCAACTTCCTGCATCTTCTCCCACACGTACCTATCGCCCACCGGGCAGCGCGCCAGCGCCAGACCCAGGTCGCGCAGCGCGACTTCCAGACCGAAGTTGCTCATCACCGTGGCCACGATGGTCGGCGAGCGCAGTCGGGCTTGCTCGTGCAGGTGCCGGGCGCAAATGGCCAGGACATGGTCGCCGTTCAGGAGCTGACCCCGTTCGTCTGCCAGGATCATGCGGTCGCCATCGCCGTCGAAGGCCAGGCCAATGTCTGCCAGGTGCCGGACGGCGGCCTCCTGCATGGGCTGGGGATGCTCCGAGCCGCACCCGTCGTTGATGTTGAACCCGTCAGGCACCGCGTTGATGGCTGTTACCTCCGCACCCAGGTGCTCCAGGAAGCGCGGCGCTACGTAGGAGGCCGAGCCGTGGGCGCAGTCCACGACGATGCTGGTGCCCGACAGGTCCAGGCCCAGGGCCACTTGCTGCTCGATGAACTTGAGGTAGCGCTCCACGGCGTTGAGGCGCTCGATCACCCGCCCCACGCCCTTGCCGGTCGGGTTGAGGTCGCGGGCAGCGTCCTGGCTCAGCACTCGGTCCATGTCTTCCTCCAGGGCGTCGTCCAGCTTGGTGCCGTCCTGGTTGAAGAACTTGATGCCGTTGTCCTGCATAGGATTGTGGGAGGCGCTGACCACGATGCCTGCCTGGGCCGATAGCACCCTGGTCAGGTGCGCGATGGCGGGCGTGGGTATGACCCCCACGCGGCAGACATTGGTGCCCACGCTGCACAGGCCCGCAATCAGGGCGCTCTCCAGCATGTCGCCCGAGACGCGCGTGTCCCGACCCACCAGCACGGTGTTGGTGCCGTGCTGGCGGAACACGTAACCGGCGGCACGGCCCAGCTTGAAGGCCGTCAGCGGGGTCATGGGTTCTTCGTTGGCCACGCCACGCAAGCCGTCAGTCCCGAAATACTGCCGCATTGCCCTACCTCCATGCCACGCGCCGGTCTGGGCGCACCCCATTATTCCCCTCGGGCTTTGGGCTACCTTCAGCGTCGTCGTAGTCAGCCACGCGGACTCGAGACTTGCTTGAGGCCGGCCAGCCCCTGTGAGTTGATGGGCCACCGGACTCGCCGGCGGCGGCGTCAGGCCTGGAGGAAGCTCCCGTCCCGCGTAGGTCCGGCCTGCAAGCGGGAAAGCGGCAACATGCGCGGCAAAGACAGCGTGGGGAACGTGATTCCTGCCAGATCGGGCCGGCGTGGGGCACGTGCGGGATCAATGACCACAAGGATGGCCTGCGCTTCTGGGCGAACATCGAGCGTACAGGGGTCTCGACTGGCGGCGTCCCAGCTCTGCGGAAGGCCGGGTGTGGTCGCAGCCACTGCCTGAGACGCTGACAGCCGCCTCACCCCTGAGCGGAAAGGAACGAGCAGCTCATGGACTACACCTACGAGCAGATAGCCAAGACGATAGACCATTCCCTGCTGCATCCGGCGATGACGGACGAGGATCTGGAGAACGGGTGCCGAGTCGCCCTGGACTACGAGGTGGCGAGCGTGTGCATCAAGCCTTACTACCTGAAGCGCTGTGGGGAACTGCTAGCCGGCAGCACGGTCAAGGCCAGCACGACGATCGGCTTTCCGCACGGAGGGCACACTACGGCTATCAAGGTTGCCGAGGCAGAGCAGGCACTAGATGACGGCGGTGAGGAGCTGGACATGGTGGTCAACATCGGCAAGGTGCTAAGCGGCGACTGGGAATACGTGAGGGCAGACCTCAGGGCAGTCATCGAGGTAGTCCACCAGCGCCACCAGCAAGTCAAGGTCATCTGCGAGAACCACTACCTCAAGGACGAACACAAGATCAGACTGTGTGAGATCTGCGGCGAATTGCGCGCGGATTGGGTTAAGACCTCAACCGGCTATGCGGAGGGCGGTGCGACGATGGAGGACCTGAGGCTGATGCGCAAGCACTCACCGCCCTGGGTCCAGGTCAAGGCGGCGGGGGGGGTGCGCACGCTAGACCAGGTGCTGGCAGTGAGAGCGCTAGGCGTCACGCGCGTGGGGGCGAGCAGAACCGTTGACATCCTGGACGAGTGCCGCAGGCGGTTGGGCGTCTCGTGAGGTCGTTGCTAGCCGGATGAGCTCGGGAACGGCAGGGGTCACGCGGCCCTCAGGCGGGGCGCAGTGGAATCGTGAACCGGAAGGCGCTGCCCTGCCTCGCTGTCCCGGCTGATCTCCCCGCCGGTTGACCTGTCTGGAAGTTGAGACAGGTGGTAGCGTAGCAAGCAGGACGGAACTCTTCAGGGGGGCAGGTTCAATGGCTGCGAAGAACAAGCCTCACGTGTTGTACCTGGGCGACTGGGTGTTCCACCTGGGTCCCACGTTCGTGGAGACGCCGTTCAACACCGTGGAGACGAAGGACTGCGACCTGCACTTCTACGGACGCCGGCTGGCGCAAGCGCTGGAGCCCAAGGCTGAGTTGACGTGTCTGGCGAACTGGCAGCTTTACCGCCTGAAGCCCGGCGAGTTCGAGGCCTACGTGCGGCGCTCGGCAGCCGTGATCGTCAGCGACGTCGAGGCCAAGTGCTTCCACCTGTACCCCGACTTCTTCGACCGGTCCAAGCGGGGGGACAAGGTCCTGACCTACCCAGACCGCCTCGACTTCCTGAAGCAGTGGGTGGCGCGAGGAGGCGGGTTGATGATGCTGGGCGGCTGGCTCTCGTTCTCGGGCGCAGGCGGCGTGGCCGGCTGGCGGCGCAGCCGCTTGGCTGAGGCACTGCCGGTTGAGTGCCTGCTGGGCGATGACCTGGTCGAGTCGTCTGCCGGCTTTACGGCGGAGGTGGTGAATCCCAAGCACCCGCTGGCCAAGGGGCTGCCGTGGGACTCGCTGCCGCCGCTGTTCGGCTACAACGAACTGGTGCCCAAGCCGAATGCAGAGGTGGTGGTCCGCATCCAGGAGACCGGGCATCCACTGGTGGCCGCGGGCAGCCATGGCCACGGGCGCATCCTAATCTACGCCTCGGACCCCGTGCCGCACTGGGGCATCAACTTCGAGCTGTGGTCGGGGTACGACCGCTTCTGGCGGCAAGCTCTCAAATGGGTCGCCAGGAAGTGAGAGGCGCGGCAAGCACTGGAGAGGTCAGGCCCGCTAGGAACAGCCTTCATTGCTTGTCCAGGTGCTGCAAGGCCGGGTGAGGTAACGCCGCACGCACCTGGCGCCAGGCTTCCCGTGCGCCAGGGGGATCGAGGTCGGGCACGAATCCGAAGTCCAGGTACAGCTTGAGCGCAGGGAGGCGTGCGGTGGAGGTGGCCAGCCAGCAGCGCTCGTGCCATTCCGCCAGGCGGTTCATGGCATAGCTCAGAGCCGCCTTGCCCAGGCCCTGGCCCTGGTAGGCCCGGCGGATCGCCACCCAGTGGATGCGGCCGTAGTCCTGGCCCTTGAAATCGCGACTGTACCAGGCGCTGATGGTGCCGACGGCGACGCCCTTGGCGTCAACCACGAAGAAGCAGCGGCGCTCAGTGGCCTGCAAGTCGTCGCCGAACTCTTGCTCGAACACTTCGTCGGTAATAGCCACGTACTCCTCGGCGTCGCGCTCGATGTCCGTCCACAGCGCGGCTTCGCCCCGGCGCATCGGTCGAATGCTGAACCCCTCGGGGAAGGGCACTTGCGGGATGTCGTCCATGTGCGGGCGGATCATGTGCACCGGCAGATCGGCTGCTTCCGCGCTCACGCCAGCCGGTGCGACCTCCGGCACCTGCCCCTGCTTCTCGCGGAACAGCTTGCGCACGGCCCAGAAGCCCTGGAGTCGCCGCCGCTGCCGGGTCACGACGCCGTAAGGGCTGGTGGTGAGGTAGCGGATGAAGTCTTCCTCCGGCCACGGGTGGTCAGCGTAACACCAGAGGGTCGCACCGCAGACGTAGGGGGCGCTCACGCCGCCAAACTCCGCCTCGATGGCGCGGGCCTGCATATCCTCGCCCAGCGCATTCTCGCGCACGCCTTCCAGACAGGGATAGCCGAATTCGGTGACGAGAATGGGCTTGCCGGGGCATTGCCGGTGCAGCCTCTCTAGGCCCTCGCTCCAGAATCGTGCCGACTCCGCCACATCGTACGACGCGTCTCGCGACCGACCCGCCCAGGTGGGGTAGCCGTTGACGCATACCACGTCGTCGGTCTCGAAGTGCGGATGGTCTCGCCAGTGATCGGACACGTGCAGCGCCAGCCGCGTAGGGTCCAGCTCCTGCGCGAGACACACGAGCGCCGCGTTGCCCTCCACCACCTCAGGTCGTTGCTCGTGGGTCTCATTGCTGACTGACCAGAAGATGATCGAGGGATGGTTCAGGTCGCGGCTGATCATCCTCGTGAGCTGCCGCTTGGCTGCCTCCAGCTTGCTGGCGCGATTGTCCGGCCCTTCGGCCAGCCCGTTCCACCAGTACAGGGGTATCTCCCCCATCGCCAGCAGCCCCAGCTCGTCACAGAGATCCAACTCACCGGGGTGGTGCGGGTAATGGCACAGGCGCACGAAGTTGGCGCCAGCGTTCTTCATCTGCATCAAGTCCCTGCGCACCATGTCAAGATCAGGGCACATGCCGGTGCGGGGCGAATCCTCGTGCCGGTTGAAGCCGGTGAGGAACAGCAGCTCTCCGTTCAGCAGCAGCTTGTCGTCGCGTGCCTCAATGCGTCGGAAGCCAAAGCGAACGTCCAGAGAGTCAACCAGCTCGTCGCCGAGGTACACACTGATCCTGGCCGTGTAGAGCGCTGGGTTCTGAGGGGACCATGGCCTTGCGCCGGGCATGAAGCCTTCCGCATGGGCGAGTGCTTCTGCTCCGGGAGACAACGTGATCGGGCCGGCGGAGAGACGGAGGCATACCGAGCCTTCACTGTCAGCGATGTCAGCGGCAATGGTCGCCTCGGCGGCCTCAGCACGGCCGTTGGCCAGGCACGCCTCGAGCGAAAGCTGCCCGCCTGCCTGCACGGGATCAGCCATGAGGCGCACGCTCTCCAGGTGAAGCAGGTCGCTGGCTATCAGCTCGACCTCTCGCAGGATGCCGCCATAGGGTCGCCAGCCCCTTTCCCTGCCGGGGACCTCGCCCTGGCGGCGCGTGTTGCCCGCGCGGACGACGATCACGTTGTCCTGGCCATGGCGCAGTAGGTGGTGCACCGGCAGCTCGAAACGCAGGAACCCGTCCTCGTGGTCACCTGCCAGGTCGCCATTGACCCAGACGCGCGCATGGTAGTTGACACCCTCGAAGCGCGCCAAAACGCGCCGACCACGCCAGGCATCCGGCACCGTGAACGAGCGCCTGAACCAGCCGGCACCCTCGTAGGATTCCATGCCGGGGCCGCAGCTAGCAAAGCTACAGGGGACAGCCACCTCACGCCAACGACTGATGTCATAGCCCGCATCGTGGTAGCCGACCGTCTCGCCTTCGTCGCAGGCATCGGGCTGGAAGCGCCACACGCCGGCGAGGTCTCGTCGTTCGCGCCTCATGGCTTCTCCTCGTCAACGTTGGTGACTGGCACCGTTGACCGTCGTGGATCCCGGGGTTGATCCGCGGACGGTTTTCGGCGCCAGATGAAGGCCGTCCTTCTCTGCGCAGCGGCCCAAGGTCGTGTCGGTGCGCAGGCGCAGAACGTGTGTGTAGCGGAGAAGGCGAGCGGCTCTTGCCGGGAAAGGGAGGATGAAGCTGCGACCGGTGGAAGTCAACGCTGCGGCAGACGGCATAGGGTGCCCTGACGAGGGCGCGGACGGGCTTCTGGAGCCCGGCAGCAGGTGGCGACGAAACGGCCCTGCGCAGCCTGGCCGCGAAGGGAGACCCCGGATGAGCATCAGCGTGGGCATTGTCGGCCTCGGGCAGTTTGGCAGGCACTTCATCAAGCTGTTCAGAGAGCACCCGGACGTCCACCGGGTGGCGCTGTGCGACCTGCGGGCGGACCGGCTGGCCGAGTGCGCACGGGAGTCTGGCATTGGCGAAGTCTACCACGGCCTGGACGAGATTCGCGCGACCGACCTGGACGCTCTGGCTCTCATCACCCAGCCGTGGCACCATGCGACGCAGGCCATGCAGGCCCTGCAAGCCGGCAAACACGTCTACTGCGCGGTCCCGCCGGCGTCGGGGCGCACAGGCGAGGAGACGTTGGAGCAGTGCGATCGCCTGGTAGACACGGTCAAGCGCACCGGGCAAGTCTACATGCTGGGGGAGACGACGTTCTTCCGCCGGGAGACCATATACTGCCGGCAGCGCGCGGCGGCCGGGGACTTCGGCAAGTTCGTCTACGGGGAAGGCGAGTACTTCCACGACATGTCGCACGGGCTGTACGAGGTGGCGCAGAGTCGCTGGGGCGAGGAATGGTCTCCGGAGAAGGCTGGCGGCGTGCCCATGGAGTATCCCACACACTCGACCTCCGGCATCATCTCTGTCATGGGGGCGCACATGACGGAGGTGTCCGCCCAGGGCTACGTTTACCCGCACGACGATTGGTTCCGCGCCGACACCATCTCCGGCAACGTCTTCAGCAACGAGGTCGCCCTGTACCGCATGAGCAACGGCGCGCTGGCCCGCATCTGCGAGTTCCGCCGCATCGGCCACCCGGGCAGAGAAGCCTTTCGGATCTACGGCAGCGAGGGCTCGTTCGAGAACGACGTCTCCGGCGCCAAGTGGGTCACCAAGGAGGGCTGGGAGCCGCTGGACCTCAGCGGCGTGGGGGAACCGCTCCCGCCTGCCTTGGCTGCCGACCCCGGCGGCCACGGTGGATCGCATGCCTACTTGGTGCACGAGTTCGTGGACTCCTGCAACCGCCGACGCCTGCCCCGCATCAACGTGTGGGAGGCGGTACGTTATCTGGCGCCTGGCGTTGCGGCCCACCAGTCGGCTCTCGCGACGGCGAGCTGCTAAAGGTCCCCGACTGGGGCGACGCGCCTGGTTGACGCCGGCCCCCTTGCTGGGCGGCGCGGTTGGGCACGTGCCAGCCGTTGGCAGGGCCGACTCTGAGCGATGGCGAAGAAGCCGGCAAGCAGTGCCAGCGGCTGCTAGAGGGGATGCAGGAACCGGCCTGGCGCGCCGCAACCCACGAAGCTAGGTAGGTCAGCACTATGGCAGAAGGCTTCGGACTAGGCCAACCGTTGACCTTTGAGGCCCTGATGGCAGACGCCTCGGGGGCCATGAGCAGAGCCGTCAGTGCGGGACGACACTTCCTGACGGCAACGCCAGCTCGCGAGCTGCTGGCGAGCGTCGGGCAGACGATTGACACCATCCCTCCAGCCCGTTTCCCCGACAAGCGTTGGTTCCAGCGGTCGTTTGGCCGGAGCATGACCGACCACCCCGATGACCTGCTCGTGGGTCAGGGGCTGTTCTACCTCACCGAGCAGCGACGGCTCTTCCTGGACTGCACCGCCGGCCACTACCAGATGACTTGGGGATACGATCACCCCGAGCTGCGCGCGGTGCTGCTCGACGGCATAGAGCGCGGCATCGTCTGGGACAACCACAGCAATATCCCTTCAGCGCCGGTGAAGCGCCTTGCCGCCAAGCTCATCGAGCTGGCCAATCAGGGCGAGGTGAGCGGCCTGCCAGCGGACGATGACAGGCTGAACACAGTGCTGCTCGGAGTGGTGACAGGCAGCGTGGCCTGCGCGGCAGCCCTGAAGATCACGCTGGTGCACTACGCGACGGTGAAGCGCGAGAAAGGGGCGCCGGTCTTCATCGCCTTGGACGGCAACTACCACGGCACGGACCTGTTCGCGCAGAGGCTGCGCGGGATGTGGCCGGAGTACTTCACCAACGTCGAGATCGCCCTGGTGGAGCCGAACGACGGGGAGCAGTTGGAGGACACCTTCAGGCAATACGGCGAGCGCGTCGCGGCATTCTGGGCAGAGCCGATCATGATGAACCGCGAGGTCATCGTAGTGGAGCCGCAGTATCTGCAGTTGGCGCGCTCCCTGTGCGACCAAGCGGGCGCGCTCATGGCGCTCGATGAGATACAGACGGGCTTCTGGTTCCCCGAAGTGCTGTACACCAGGCGCTGCGGGGTCGAGCCCGACTTCCTGGTGCTGGGCAAGGGAATGACGGCGGGGTTCCACCCGTTGTCCGCGCTGGTCTACCGCGGCCGGACGGATCGCCTGGAGCAGTACGACGCCATCAGCACCAACGGCAATGCGTCGCTGGCTGCTTACCTGGGGCTGGCGTGCATCGCGCTGGTAGCACGTGAGGCCGAGCGGATTAGCCAAGTGGGCGCACACTATCACCAGCGGATGTGTGAGCTGGCTGCGGAGTTCCCGCGCTTACTAGCAGAGGCGCGTGGCGCGGGGCACATTTCGGGGCTGAAGTTCCACCAGGCGGAAGACGCCCTGGGATTCCACCGCTGCGCGGTTGAGCGAGGGCTCTGGCTGAGGGCACACGCCTACCACGCCGGGCACAGCACGATCCTGACCAAGTTCGCCCTGCCGCTCGATGTAGAGGTCGCGGACTTCGCGGTTGCAGCCATGCGCGAACTGCTCATGGCGCGCCCCTGGCGATAGCCGTCGAGACGAGCACCTATGGGACACCCTTGCTTCGAGTTGCGGGAGGTAGACCGCCGTTTCTGGGCTGAGCGGATCGCACCGTTTCTGCCCGAGACGATCTTCGACGCTCACCGACACATCGTGCTGCCCGAGCACCTGGACCCGGTCGCGCCCGAGCGGCGCAAGGGTGACTGGGCGCTCGAAGTGGCGCGCCCCGAGTCGTTGGAGGAAGCGCAGATCGGCTACGAGCAGCTATTCCCGCAGCGGTCGGTTTCCTACCTGGCCTTCGGCTGGCCGTACCCGAAATGCCATCTCGGGGAGAACAATGCCTATCTGGTGGACGGCCTGAGGGAAACTGGCTCAGTGGCGCTGGCGCTGACGAGCCCCGAATGGGAAGCCGGGAAAGTGGCCGAGTGGCTTCGTCAGCCGCGCATTATCGGCATCAAGCCGTACCAGGACCTCATGCCCGGCTTCGGCGGCGAAGACGTCAGCATATTCGACTTCTGCCCCGCTCAGCATCTCGAGGTGCTGGACGAAGTAGGCGGCTGGCTGACGCTTCACTTGCCGCGCAGAGAGCGCTTGGCGGACCCCGGCAACCTGGCCGAGATCCTGGAAATCCGCCAGCGCTGGCCCCGCATCGTGCTGGTCATCGCGCATATCGGTCGCTCCTACGCCGGGCGCTTCGCACGGGAAGGGCTGCCGGCCCTGTGCAGCGATGAGGGCATACTCTTTGACACGTCCGCCGTGCTGAACCCGGCGGTATATGCGGTGGCGCTGGATCGCGTGGGGCCCGAGCGGCTGCTGTTTGGCTCCGACTTCCCCATTCTCTACATGCGGGGGCGGCGCAAGTGGGAAGGCGATAGGTACATTAACCTCACCAGCGGAGACTATAGCTGGAACGTGAACCGCGAGCCGCCGGAGGTGGAAGCCACCTACACGCTATACGTCTACGAAGCGATGGCCGCCTGCCTTGACATGTGCCGGGGCCTGGGGCTCGACCAGGCGGCGCTCCGGGCTATCTTCCACGACAACGCGCGGCGGATTGTGGACCGCCTCCTCACAGAGAAGGAGACCTGGTGACGATGGCCGGCAGGCGCGAGGTCCTGATGGGCATTGACCTGGGGACCACGGCCGTGAAGGTGGGCCTGTTCGACGCCGCCTGCGGGGAGGCTGTCGGCCTCGCCCGACATGAGTACAGGACGACCTCGCCTGCGCCCGGCTCGGTGGAGCTGGACGTCGAGACGTACTGGGAGGCGACGGTGGCGGCCACGCGCCAGGCCATGGAAGAGGCCGGTCAGCCAACGGTGCTGGGAATCGGCCTGTCGAGCCAGGGGCAGACGTTCGTGCCACTGGACAGGCACTACCAGGCGCTGCGGCCCGCCATCGTCTGGCTCGATACCCGCGCCGGAGAGCAGGCCGCCTACCTGCGTTCGGTCTTTGACCCGGACGAGTACCTGCTGCGGACAGGGCATCCGTTCCCCAGCGCCATTGATTCCGCCGCCAAGATCCTATGGGTTCGGCAGCACGAGCCAGACGTATGGCGGCGGACGCGATACCTGATGCTGTTGCCCGATTACCTGGGCCTGCGGTTGACGGGCGAAAGACGCCTGGACGTCAACAACGCTGAGAGCACAGCCATGTTCGACCAGACGACGCGGGGGTGGTGGCCCGAGGCTCTGGCGGCCGTCGGCGTACCGGCGGAGTGGATGAGCCCCATCGGGCGGCCGGCAGAGACGATTGGCACGTTGCGGGCCGAGGCGCCCCAGGAACTGGGACTGCCGCAGGGCATTCCGGTGGCTCTGGGCTCGAACGATCAGTTCAATGGCGCCGTGGGCGTCGGCAACGTGGTTGCCGGCATCGCGTCGGGGACGGTGGGGACGGCAATGGCCATCGTAACCACCGTAAGCGAGGTCGGGCCTCATGCACCCAGAGGCCTGCTTCGAGGCCACCATCCGGTGGCAGGCCTGTTCTACCTGCTGAGCTATGCCAAGACCTCTGGGGTGTTGTTGACGTGGCTGCGCGACCTGCTGGCCCCCAGCGGTGGCTACGAGGAGCTGCTGGCGGAGGCGGCAGAGGTGTCACCGGGCAGCGACGGGCTGGTGTGCCTGCCTCACTTCAGTGGCACGGCCACTCCCACCTTCCGAAGCGATGTAGCTGGTGCCCTCGTCGGGCTGACACTTGCCCACGGCCGGGCACACCTGGTGCGTGCGATCATAGAGGCGGTCTGCTTCGTGGCCAGGGACGCGATCTCGCTCACGGCGCGCGCAGGACAAGCCCCCACGGAGCTACGTATGCTGGGGGGCGCGACGCAGTCTGACTTCTGGATGCAGATGCTGTCTGACGTGGTGCGCCTGCCCTTACAGATCCCAGCCTGCGGCGAGGCCCCTGTGCTGGGCGGGGCAATCTTCGCGGGCGTCGCAGCGGGGCGCTTCGCATCGGTCGTCGAGGGTTCGCAGGCGTACTACCGGCCCAGCCGGACGTTCCTGCCACGCGAAGACGCAGCGTCTCGGTATGACGACGCGTATGCCGCCTATCGTGAGGCGATGACGCGATTGTACCCCGGCGCGCTGGACGAGAGCGGCTGAAGCGCAGAGGAGGCCCTTGCCGTGAGCAGGCAACCGCGTGTGGGGCTGCTGCCGCTGTACCTGGCCCTGTACGATGAAGTGCGGCCGGAGTACCGCCCGCAGATGGAGGCCTTCGCGCGCCGGGTGTCCGAGCGGCTGGCGGCAGGAGGATTGGCAGTCGAGCTGGGCAGCGTGTGCTGTGTTCGCGCGGAAGTGGAGAGAGCCGTCGCCCACCTCACGTCCCGCGACGTGGACCTGTTGGCGACGCTTCATCTGGCCTATTCGCCCTCGCTCGAGTCAGCGGAGGTGCTGGCGTCGTCACAGCTTCCGCTAGTGCTGCTGGACACTACGCCTGCCGAGTGCTTTGCCGAGAAGGCGACCATGGACGACCTGTTCAGGAACCATGGCATCCACGGCGTCCAGGACCTCGCGTGCGTGCTGAGGCGGCACGGGAGGGCTTACTCTATAGTCGCCGGGCACGTAGATGACGACGGATTCCTCACAGAGGCAGTGCGTGCGGCGCGCGCGGCGCGGGTGGTGCGGCACCTCAGGACCATGCGGGTGCTTGTCTTTGGCGACGATTTCCCCGGGATGGGCGACTTCGCGGTGGAGCCGGAGGTGCTGGCCGATGAACTGGGGGTGACGGTGGAAAGAGCGCCGGTCGCAGAGCTGGGGTCCCGGGTGAGGCAGGTGTCTGAAGAGGAACTGGCGGCCGAAGCCGCGGCTGACGCTGAGCGCTTCGACTGCTCGGGAGTACCGCCCGAGGTCCTCCGAGCGAGCAACCAGGTTGGCTTGGCGGTTCGCGGCATGTTGGCGGAGTCGGGCGCCGGGGCTTTCTCTTTCAACTTCCAGTCGTTCGATCGCGACGTCGGTGTGCCCACAGTGCCATTCCTCGAGGCCTCGAAGGCCATGGCGCGGGGCATCGGATATGCCGGCGAGGCTGATGCGCTGACAGCGGCGCTGGTCGGGGCGCTGCTTCAGGGGTCTGCCGACGTCACTTTCACCGAGATGTTCTGCCCGGACTGGGCTGGGAATGCGATCTTCATGAGCCACATGGGCGAGTGCAACCCCGCTTTGGCTGCCGCCCGGCCCAGACTCGTGGAGAAGGACTACGCTTTCAGCAATGCAGGCAATCCGGCGGTGGCTCTGTTCCCGCTGCGCGCGGGCCCAGCGACGCTCGTCAATATCGCGCCCGGGCCCGGCCATACGTTCACTCTGATCGGGTCGCGAGTGCGAGTCCTGGAGCGCGGCTTGCAGGAGGGCTTCCCTGACGTGCCGCACTTCTGGGTGCAGTCCCTGGACAGCGATCTGCGGGATTTCCTGCGCTGCTACAGTGAGTGCGGGGGCACGCACCATCTGGCCCTCTTGCTGAGCGATGAGATCGAGGCGGTGCGCCTAATGGCCCACATGCTGGGCCTGGATTTCGAGAGGATCTGAGAGGAACCCACGGTCGCCGTGCAGTCGCCAAACCCAAGAGATGAGGTGCAGCTTATGCGCCGCAACGGCATGTCGGCTCGAGAGCGATTTCACGCCACGTTTCAGTCTGGCAGGCTGGGCACGACGGGCAAACCTGACGCTGTGTTCCTCATGCCGCAGTGGACGTTCCACGACACACTCATGCGCTGGTTTCGGGAGGGCATGCCCCGCGACCACCACTTCAACAGCTACTTTGGGTTCGACCGCATGGAGATGATCCCCCTCAGTGTCGGCCCGTGGCCGCCGGTGGACAGCAAGGTGATCGAGCAGACGGCGGAGTGGCACATAGTCGAGGATGAGTTGGGCGGCCTGACCAAGTGCTGGAGCGACCGGGAGATAGGCATGTCGCAATGGATTCGGTATCCCGTGCGCGACCCAGAGAGCTGGCAGGCGTTCAAGAGCCGTCTGCGGCCCGACACGGCGGTGCGCTACCCGGAGTACTGGGACGACCTGAAGCGCTGCTACCGCGGGCGCGACTACCCGCTGGGCATCACTGCCGGGTCCTATTACGGCTGGATTCGCAACTGGGTGGGCATGGAGAACCTGGCGCTCTGGTACTACGATTGCCCCGATCTGGTGCACGAGATGACCGAGTACGTGGCCGATTTCGTCCTGGCCATCATCGAGCGGGCGCTGGAGGAGGTCCCGGAGATTGACTACGCGGTGGTGTGGGAGGACATGGCCATGAAGACGGGGTCCCTGATCTCGCCGCAGCTTTTCCGCGACTTCATGCTGGAGCCGCTCAAGCGCGTCACCAGGGCGCTCAACCAGGCGGGCATCAACATCATCATGGTGGACTGCGACGGCAAGGTGGATGAGCTGATCCCCCTGTGGCTGGAGGCCAACGTCAACCTCGTGTATCCGCTGGAGGTGGCGGCAGACTGCGATCCGGTCCGCTACCGGGAGCAGTTTGGCTCGCAACTGTTGATGATCGGCGGGATTGACAAGCGCGCCCTGCGCGAGGGCTGCGACCGGGCGACCATCGAGCGCGAGGTCCTCTCCAAGGTGCCAGCGTTGGTTCCGCAGGGAGGCTACTCGCCCTTTGTGGATCACGCCGTGCCGCCCGACGTGTCATTGGCGAACTTCAAGTACTACATTGACCTGGTGCACGAGATCTGCGGCTGAGGGATCGCGCCCGGAGCGTGCGGGACCACACGCCCCATCCGGAGGGCTTAGTCGGACATGAAGGTCTTGGTAGAAGAGGTCACGTGCAAGTCGGCCTTGACGGGCTCCGGCGGGAGTTACCGCCTGAACCCTTACGTCGGCTGCGAGCACCGGTGCGTGTACTGTTACGCCACCTACATCGCCCGCTGGCGCGGGAAGAGCGGCCCCTGGGGCAGCTGGGTGCAGGCCAAGACGAACGTGGCCGAGCGGCTGGCGCGAGAGCTGACGCGCAGAAAGGGCATACACGTGTTCCTGTCCACGGTCTGCGACGTGTACCAGCCCGTGGAGCGGAAGTATGAGCTCACGCGGCAGTGCCTGTCGGTGCTCTGTGAGGCGGCGCAGAAAGACGCGGCCCTGGATATCTTGCTGCTGACGAAGTCCGATCTGGTGCGGCGGGACGCTGACCTGCTCGCGGCCTTTCCGACAGGGACGCTGCGGGTGGCCTTCTCGATGACCACGTCGCAGGACGCGGTCGCGGCCCTCTTCGAGCCAGCCTCCGCACCCCCTTCGCGCCGTCTGGCTGCGGCCAGGGCTTTGAAGGAAGCCGGCGTCAGGGTCGGTATGCACATCAACCCCATCCTGCCCTACGTCACTGAGCGCGATCTGCCGGCCCTGATCGGATCTGCCGAGGAGTATGGGCTGGACTCCGTTGGCTTCGACACGCTGCACTACCTCAACGCGCACGTGGGTGGCAAGGTAAGGCGTGTCTACGAGCAGTTGGGGGAAGAGGCCCGCACGCGGCTGGAGCAGGCCCGGGACGACCCGGCCTACGAGCGCGAGTTGAGGCGGTTGGTCAAGCAACTCACGACAGGGCGGGGTTTCGCTGTGGAGGCATACTTCTGACCGCGTGTACTCGCTGAACTGCTGCGCGGCCGCGTCAGCGAGAGCGGCGGGCGACATAGGCCTTGAGTGCCGCCTCAGACCCGGCGTATTCCTGGCGCGGCGTGCTGCTAGCTACCTTGCGGTATAACCCGTCGGCCCAACCGTAGACTACAATCCGGTACACGTGCGGGGCCGCGTGCGCCTCGTCGCCTATCTGGGCGATGGCGAAGACGATTTCCCGGCCGGGCCATCGCCTGTCAACGTCCTGGATCAACAGGCCGTCATCGCTGCTGGTCTCCACGGCGTCTCCCCTAATGGCCCCCTCCAGTCCTTCTCCGGTCACCCGCCAGACGTAGAGCGTCTCCGGGCGGCTGGAGACGCCAAAGCCGTAGTATTGCAGGGCCAGCTCGACCACGCCGTCTTCGTTGAGGTCCTCCGTGGCCACCACGCTTTCTTGGTCCACGTACCGCTCATCACCAGGCGCGGGAATGCCAAACCATTCGGCCCACTGCTTGCCATCGTAGCGAGCTACGGTGAAGTAGGCCGGCTCCTGCGGCTCGCCGAGGTCGTCGGTCTTCGTGCCCTGGCAGCCGATGAGGCATTCGTGGGTGCCCTGGCCGTCGAGGTCGGCGTAGGCGGTGGTCTTGACCTCGTAGCCTTCGTAGGCGAATTGCTGCGCATCGCACGGCGGGGCCTCATTGCCTGGCTCACCGGCGGGTTCCTTCGACTCCGGCGTGCTCCGCTCAGGCACCCCAACCGGCGCGGGTGAGACGTCGGCGCCCTTCGTCGGGGTCTGGCGCAGCCGGCAGCCTGCCAAGCACAGTGCGCACCAGCAAGCTACCATGAGTACGCTCAGTCGCATAGCTCGACCCTCCCGGCGCTTGCCTGACGGGGCAGGCGACAGTCGGAGACGCCATTGCTCTCGCCCTCAATGCCTTCTTCGGCGCGCCCTCGCGGGCTCTTTAGGGTATACGTTCCGCTGCTGGTTGGCAGGTTCGCGGGTTCTCACCTGCTGGCCTTCTCCCACTTGACCCCACGGTAGGCCTTGATGGTCTCGGCCAGCTTGTGCAGGTGGTACAGGTCGCCGACCTGGAGCCAAGGCACATCAACGTAGCGTTCGAGGTCCTGCGGCTTGTCCTTGAGTATCCAGGCCCTGGCTTTGAACTGCCCGTAGGCGTCGGCGGGGACGTTGAAGGCCATCTCCGCGCTCAGAATGGCCTCGGCGTAGGTGGCGTACCAGTGGGGCTGGTTCTCCACGACCCGCTTGCAGAAAGCCTCGCTCTCGGGTTTGAGGTAGTCGGCCATGAAGCGCCCCAGCTCAGGCACCATGTCGCAGAAGGGCAACAGGCAGGGAGAAAGCCTCATGTACCAGTAGTCATCCCGGGCAGGCTCTCGCTTCTGGCCGGTGCCCCCGCAGTCCACGCCACACCACTCCCACACATCCACGCCCCTCTCGTCCAGCCGGTGCACCTGGCGGACATCGTCTAGGGGCTGCGTCCAGCTCCAGGTGGTAAGGTCACCTATCCAGTTTCCGGCGCGCTTGTTGGCCCACCAGGCGGGGTCCTGTGGAATGGAGTACCTGCCGGGATCGGTTTCGACCTTGATCTGGGTTTCGGCCTTGGCCGCAGGACCCCAACTGTCCCCCCTGAGCCAGTAGTCCACGTTGAACAGCCGGTTGTCGTGCATGAACTGCGTGTACTTGCCCAGGGCGAAGCGCAGCGCCGCCATGCGCGCCAGTTGCCCCCAGCCGAGCGCCTCGGCCTGGCGGTCACCGGCCGCCCGCGCCAGACGGAGGTAGCCGATGCAGCCCGCGAAGAGCTGGTTGACGCCGTGCACGGCGTTGAAGGCCGGAGTGTGGCCGCGCAGCCAGTACAGCGTGGCCCAGTCGCGGTCTGCCATGCCATCGGCGACTATCGCGTTGCACGCGTGCATTACTTCGGCGCTGGGCCTCTCCCCCACCACCTCGTAGTAACGGGAGAGCCCATACAACGCCCAGAGGCCCGGCCTCCCTTTGGTGCGATAGGCGAGCACCCGATCCTCCCAGCGCTTCAGCAGGTCATTGCTGGGGCTGCAAGGCTCGCGCCGGGCGCCCGCGGTGAACGGCACGCTCCGCAGTTGCTCGGGAGGGAAGGTCTGGCGCTCCAGCTTCATGTACTCCTTGAGCTGCGCCAGCTTGGCGGCGGGCAGCAGCGGCGCCGCCTCTGCCAGCAGGTACAGCGTCTCTCCAGGCATGTGCCAGTACACGTCGCCTCGGTCATCCGCCCCGCTGCCGGGGACGTTGACCAGGAAGAGCCATGGCGCCAGGTGGCCAGCGGCGCAGATGCCTTCGACCTGCGCTTCGAGCTCCTGCTGCAACTCGGTCGGCGCCTTGCCGGAGCCCAGCTTGGGACGCTCCAGCACGTACTTGCCAAGGCCCCTGACCTTGTAGCTATAGCCCTTGGAGTCCTCGTAGCCCATCAGCGGACCCAGGACGCTGATGGAGCCTGTTTCCCGCGGCTGTGGGCTGAACTGGACGGGGAAGCCGTACCTGAGGGCGAGGGCCAGCATCGGCGGCAGCGGCGCGAAGCCGGGCCGATCGAACGTGACGACCACGGTCACGGTGTCGGTCGTCTCGTCGTAGGAATAGGTCTCCGAGACCGAGCTGGGCACTGCCGCCGCCTTCTCAGCACGCCAGTTCACCTTGTCCACGATCTCGAACTGAAGCGCCGCCTGCTCAGCGACGCCCGACTGCGGCAGGGCCAGCAGCGCAAGCACTGGCACAATCAGCAAGCCTCTGGTCGAGGTCATGCTCTTACTCGCCTCCATGTGACTGCGTGCGGGCATGGGCAGCAGCGCGGCTTACGGTGCCGGCATCGCCGCGCGGCAGTTCAGGGTGTTCCAGGTCGTGTGGTAGATCATCCCCTCCGCGATGGAGGGCGCATTCCCACCCCCGCCCTGGGTGTTGCTGACGAAGTACTGCTCGGCCTGGTAGGGCGGGAGCTGAACCCATTCGTGCCTGTCCAGATGCCACACGCCCGTGAAGTTGGCGTTGCCTTCCTCGGTGTGAAAGGTGAGGACCAGCCGGCCTGCGGCGCTCACGTTGAGGTTCTCATCGCTGTTCCCCGAGCCCCGCATGTAGCCGCGCTGCTGGAGGTAGGCCGTATCGCCATCGCACAGCACCTCCACCACACGCCGCTTGCTCATATCCAACCTGCCCCACCCTCCGCGCCAGTCGTGCAAGGTGACCGGTATGATCAGCAGGCCGTCGCCATCAACGCAGGGCGGGGTTGGAGCGCCGTTCATGGTCTGGGTGATCCAGTGGGGCACTGTGAACGGCTCCTTGCCGGTCTTCTGGTCCAGCACGAAGAGGTTCTTGGTGGTCGGGTTGTCCTCGAAGGCTTTGATCTGGGCCTCCTGCTGGGTCAGGTACTGTTCTGGAAGCAGGCCTTTGAGCCACTCGATGGCCGGGCCCCACGCACCGCCCGATACTGGCGTCGGGCGGATGAAGACGCAGCCCTGGTAGGCTACCGGCCAGTAATCCTTGAAGGCCGCGCCATGCAGCACGTCGCTTCTCCAGAGTATCTCGCCCGTCTTTGCGTCCAGGGCGTAGACTCTCATGTCCATGGCGCCAAAGAACACTCTACCGTTCTCGTAAGCCGACGACATCAGGATGGGCACGCCGATGTCGCGGCGCCACACTTGCGCTCCCTCCTGCTGCGACAGCGCGTAGTACACACCCTTGCGGTTGGCGATGAAGACCTTCCCTTCGGCCAGCAGCACCGCCGTGGAGAAGCCTGTGCGCAGACCGCGATCGAACCGCCACGCTTGCTCACCGTTGGCGACGTTGAGGGCGTAGACGCCGCCATCCAGGCAGCCGAAGAATGCTCTGTCGTTCTCGACCCCGGCCGTGTGCAGGATGGGGCCGCCTGCGGAGAATGACCACAGCTTGCTGCCGTTGTTGGCGCCGAAGGCCTTGAAGCTACCCATCGCGGTGCCGATGAACAGCCTGCCTCCGGCAACCACCGGCTGCGCCTGAGGGAAGACCCTTTCCGGCGAGAAGCCGTAGGCCCAGACGTTCTTCAGCGGCACGTCTATGTTCTCGGGCGAGTAGCCCAGCCGCTGGGGGCCGTTCTGCAACTGCGGCCAGTCGGCCCCGGCCGCTGGCGGCCCAAGCAAGCACGCGACGCTGACGACGGTCATGGCCAGACGCATGAGGCGGAGCATGGCAGGCCTCCGCGATCTATCCTGGACGCAGCAATCGCGCCCGCACGGGCGCGGCTGGTTGACGCCTGTTTTCCCTGCCTCAGGCGAATCCCCTTCCGTGGGGAAACGCTTGGATTCTGGGCGACGGCTGGAAGCGCTGACTCCTTCGGCCATTGGGGGTCTGGCCGTTCGGACGACCGTTCTGCACGATGGCTCGCGCGGGGTGGCGCGCCTTTGGCGAAAAGCGGCACAGATCGGCCTAGCGCCAAGGCCCAGCTACCCCGCCGCTCGTCCGATCACCGGACGCCTGGCTGGATGCGGTCGAGCGGGCGCTCGATGGGCCCAGGGCCCGGCAGCTTCGGAAGGTCGTAGTAGAACAGCCGCAGTCGTAGGGGTTTCGGCGGCCCTACCGTCACGGCAATCGCGTCGCTGGAGGCCAGCACCTGTTTGTCCTGGCCGTAAAGGGCCGCCGCGTACACGTGCAGCCCCTTCGTCGGAGTGAGGCTGTAGGCATAGGTGCCGTCCGGGCCGGTTACGACCGGAGCTCCCTCGGTCCACTGCGGGGGCATGTTGACGCAGCCCCCCTGAATGAGCTCACAGATGCGGATCTCCTTGCCCCCGGCGGGGACAGTCCCGCCCTTGGCGACGACGGAGCTGACTGTCAGCAATCCGTGGAGGTTGGCAGCCTGGCGGGGCAGGATCTCAAGGGAGGCAGGCTCGAGGGTCAGCTTGTACTGCTGCGCCAGCGCCGCAACCACCCGCCAAGCCTTGGGGGGCTCGCCGGCGGGTATGTTGAACCTCACCGTACCGTTTGGGCCCACCGGGATCTGGTTGTTGGCACTCAGGTCCGCCTCGTAGGTTTGCGACGTGAACTTGCCGATCGTATGGTTGTTGGGGTTCTGACGGAGGCGGGCCAGGGCGAATCGCTCCATTGTGCCCGGCGTGCCCTGGGTTCGGCTATCGGTCACCTCCACGTACCACCGATGGGCGTAGCGGGGCGGCCAGAACGACCCGGCGTAGGCCGGAAGCGGCACGTCCAGGCAGAGATCGCCGGTCGCATCCACGCAGGCGACGCGATTGGGTCTGTTCCATACGACCAACGGCTGCTGGCCCTCGACGCCTAGCTTGACCGTCAGTTCGCGGCGCCGGTCGTGGTTGATCTGCACCCGCGCCGTGTACGCAGCAGGGCCCGAAGAGCGGTCGGAAGGGACATTCTCCACCGTGCGCAGGACCGTCACGTAGCCGTTCGAGGTCTGGTCCGTCAGGTCATCGTACGGCAGCAGGCTGTATCCCCCCCAGGTGCTGTTAATGTAGCGGAAGTAGTGCGTGGTGTCATCGTAGGCGACCAGAGCGACCACGTGGTAGACCCCGCCGAACCTGCCCTCCGCATACAAGGGGCCGTAGCGGTATAGCAGGCGCCTCGCATCATCCACGGTGAAGTCTTTGACGGGATCGCCCAACTTCAGGTGATAGAGGGCGGCTTCAGCATCGTTGGCGGGCGTCGGTTTGGGGACTGCGCTTATGTCGTGGTTGCCGAAGCCGTTCGGCGGGGAGCCAGGCGGAAGGGGCGTGGCGGCATCGTAGTTCGAGGGAAGGGAGGCTTCGGAGCACACGCCGTGCTCCGTGAAGACGGCCTGCTGCCAGTCGAACGAGTCGCCCGCGCCTGGCTTCCCGCGCTGCGACTCCCAGTAGTATTGCAGGTAACGGTAAGAGAAGTCGGGAGTCAGCGGGTGCTCCATCTCCTTGACGATGTCGGCGACGTGCAGAAGCGCCATGTTGTAGCACCCGCCCCAGGCGTCCTGGTTCCTGAGCAAGGTGGCGTATTCGGCCCAGCTCAGCTGCGGCGGCAGAGCGACGCCGGGCAGCAAGCTCCTATCCAGCGGCTTGGCGATGAGCATGTCCCGCTGGACGTGGGCGGCGGCCAGTGCATCTACTGCTCGGGGCACGGCCAGGTCGGGACGAAGTGCAGCACCGACAGGCAGGCGCGGCGGGGGCGCGGCCGTCACAGGTAGGCTCAACGCCCAGATGCACAGAAGGACGGTGAGAACACCAGCCAACCCGGCGTTGCGTCGTGCTTTCATAGCTGGCTCCTATGAGATGCCTTTGCCGCGTGGGGCAGGTCAGACAGGAGTGTCCTGAGGGTGGCCACCGCGTATGGGCGGACGACCACTCGACCGAGGGGCCTGTTCTCCCAACGCATGTCGGGCAGAATCATACAGGGAAGGCATAGGCCGGTCAAGCGCGGCCAGGGCCAGACGGGTTCTTCGCCCGGAGCGAAGCAGGCGCCAGGGCCAGCAAGTGACCACCCATGTCGGCGAGGTACACGCGCCGGCCGTCAAAGGCCGGGGCCGCGAAGGCGTACATGTCGGGGAACGCCTTGTACTGCGCCACCACCCGCCCCATCTCATCATCCAGCACGCTGAGTGTGCCCAAGTTGGAGAGCATCCAGACGTAGCCCTGCGCTGCCACGGGCGGGGTGGCAATGGCGCCGGTGGGCACCGCAGCGGTCCAGACGATGGAGCCGTCGGCACGGCGTTTGCTCACGCGGTTATCAGTGTGCCTCACGTACGCGAAGCGGCCGTCGGCGGACGTTGACACGGCAGCGCAGCGCTCCTCGGCCATGCGTTGCTGCCCCGTCCGCGCGTCCAGGAGTGTCAGGTAGTAGGCCCTGTCTGCCACGAAGACGCTGCTCTCCGCGAAGGCCGGGCCGCAGTCGGCCGGGCTGTAGTAGCGGGCTACGCCGCTCTCGCGCTCGCTGCCACGGCTGGGCGCTCGCCAGCGCAGGGCGCCGCTAGCCAGGTCGAAGGCATAGACGAAGCGGTCCCACGCGCCGGCGTAAACCACACCTTCGCCCTGGCAAACGGGGGCTTCGATAGTGTACTCGGGATCCTCCGACCGCCAGAGCAGGTGACCGGTGACCTTGTCGAGGGCCAGGACTTGACCGCTGTTGGTGCCACAGACGACTCGGTCATCCGCAATGAGGGGGGAGGCGTAGACGGGACTCCCCGCATCGAAGCGCCACTTCAGCTCACCGGCGCGCGTCAAGGCATAGAGCGAGCCGTCGGCGGAGCCGAAGCAGATTGGCTGCCCGGCCGGGTCCACGGCGGGCTGCGAGCGCACTTCCCCGCCGGTCATGAAACGCCAGAGCCGGCGGCCATTGGCCGCTTCGAACGCGTAGAGCCCACCGTCGTTGGCGCCCACGTAGAGGCGCCCGTCGGCGACCGTAGGGGTGGACTGGCAGGAGCCAGGCAGATCCCGCTTCCAGGCGATGTGGAACGGGCCACCATCAACCCAGAAGGCGACGGTCCGGGAGGTCGCACGTCCCCCTGCGTCCACGAACTCGAAGCGCAAGGTGTGGGCGCCCGGCCGCAGGGCTTCGCGCTGCAATCGTGCTTTCCAGGCGCCTTGCTCCCGAGCGAGGTCCCAGGCTTGCTCTCCATCGAGCTGCCAGCGCGCCGCCCGCACCGCGTCTGGCGGCTGTACCCGCAAGGTCCATTCCAGGCGCTCATTCGCCTGGAACACCGTCCCGTCGGCAGGCGAAACGGACACGACCTTCAGGAAGGGCGAGCGTCGGGGGAGCGGCTTCTCCAGCAGGGAGATCATCTCGGCCTTAGGGCCCACGTACTGGTGGCAAACGCGCAGGACATCGTTCTGGACCGAGACGATGCTGTAGCCGGGCCGGTCGCCGCGCGGAGCATCAGCTCCGTAGGTGCTGCCGCCCATGACCACATCGAAGCCGTCTACCTGCCAAGCGCGGGCGTGGTGACCGTGCCCGACCAGGAGCAAGACCACGTTACGGGTGCGCAGCAGGTCCAGCAGACGCGCCTTCTCATAGGCGCCAGCGAACTCGTCCCCCTCAGGAGCGTGGTGGCAGAAGAAGAAGACCGGCTGGTCGCCAGGTGTGCGCCGCAGCTCAGTCCGGAGCCAGAGCAGCCCCTCGGTGGCTACCGAGGGACGCGGATCCTGGGGCGTGGCCGAATCCCAGCCGATGAACCTGGCGCCGAACTGCTCGAAGGCATAGAAAGCGCTGCCGTGGAGGCGGCGCAAACGCGGCCGACCGCAGTCCCAGGTGTTGTCGTGGTTGCCCAACTGGTGGTAGACGGCGAACGGCAAGCCGCGCCACAGCTCCAGGTATCCCTCCCACCAGCCGTCGCCGCCGCCAAACTCGTTCAGGTCGCCGGTGACGATGGCAAACGAGGGCGCGGGCACCGTGACGTTGTAGGGCGTGAGAGCCACTGGTTCAGACGTTGGCAGGGAGGCTAACGTGTCGCGGGTCTGCTGGGCGGCGTAGGGATAGTGGCAGTCGGACAATTGCAGGAAGGTGAAGTCCGGTAGCGCCCAGGCCTGCGCAAGCAGGGCCAGCCACACGCCCAGCAGCCAGCCGATTGTCTGCCCTGGTTTGCCCCTCATCCGCCTGCTTCCTATCGGGAAGGTGGAGCAGTAATCGCAGCTTCTGATCACCCGTTGGTTTCGCCTTCGCTCGGTCTCGGCCCTGCGGCGAAGATCGCGGGCGAGGCCTAGGCCGGCGAGCCGTCAGGTAGCCCGTCTGTGCTGGTGCCTAGAAGGATAGCCTCGCCGGGGCGCCGAAGACGGTGCGCAGGCAAGCTCAAGGAAACGAGGTGTGTGGACATGGCCGTGCTGCGAGCCGCGGTGATCGGCCTGCGCATGGGACACGCGCAGGCGCTGGCCGCCATACCGGAGGTGGAACTGGCAGCGGTGTGCGATGTGGATGCGGAGCGGGGCCGGCAAGTGGCCCAGGAGCTGGGCGTGGAGCAGCACTGCACCGACTACCGGGCGCTGGTGGAGGCGGACGGAGTTGACATCGTAACGGTCGCTAGTCCCGATAACTTCCACTGCGCCATGACCTGTGAGCTGCTGGCTTCAGGCAAGCACGTTCTGTGCGAGAAGCCGATGGCCCCGACGCTGGCGGAGTCTCGGCAGATGGCGCTGGCAGCGCGGCAAGCGGGGCGGAAGCTGATGATCGGGCAGTCGTACCGCTTCGACTCCAGGTATCGAGCCCTCCACGACCTGGTGGGTTCTGGCGAGATCGGCGAGCTTTACTACGTCGAGGCAGACTACTGGAACAACCTCCAGGGCGTAGGCGGCGTGGGCAACTGGCGCAATGACCCCCGGATTCGGCATCCGTACGTGGGCGGCTGCCATGCGATGGACCTGCTTCGGTGGATCGCCGGGGAGCCGGTCGTCGAGGTCATGGCCTACGCCAACCATAGGGCTTTCCTGGAGCAGCCCACGGACGACTTCATCCTGGGCAACGCCAGGTTCGCCAGCGGCCTGCTGGGCCGGGCCATCGTGAGCAGCGGCTGCCAGCGGCCCTTCCGCACGAGCCTGAACGTGTACGGCACCCAGGGCAGCATCGAGGACTGGCAGCTTTCGCACCACAAGGGCGAGGACTTCGGGCCAATCTCGATGCCCACTGGAGCGCCAACGCCGATTCTCGCCGAGCAGAGGGCGTTCGTCGAATCGGTGCTCGAGGACACCCAGCCGGAGGTATCTGCCGAGGACGGCTACGGGACCATGGCCGCCTGTTTTGCCGTCATCGAGTCAGCACAGACAGGCCTGCCTGTGCCGGTCAACGAGGCGATCTGATGCTCCTGGGAACGGCTACCATTGACATCACACCGCCCGTTGGCGTCATGCTGGCCGGCGGCACGCGGCGCCGGCCGTCGGTGGCCCTTGATGACCCGCTCCTGTGCAAAGCCATGGTGCTGGAGGGCGACGCCACGCGCCTGGGCATCGTCACTCTGGACCTGATCGCGCTAGACCGCCAAGTGTCAGACGGCGCGAAGGCGACCCTTGAGCGCACTATGGGCATACCTGCCAGTCACTTGCTGGTGGCCTGCTCGCACACGCATTCTGGACCCTACACAGTGGAGGCCCTCGACCCGGACGAGACGCCGGACGCGGCCTACCTCCAGCGCGTGGAGCAGGCCATCGTCGAGGCCGTGACAGAGGCGTCAGAGAGCCTTCGTCGGGTGGGTCTGGGTTGTGCCACAGCAACGCTCTCCGGCGTCGCGCACAACCGGAGGCTGCTGCGGCCTAATGGCGAGGTGATCAACAGCTGGCTCGCGACCGCGGAGGAGGCGCGCCTCCTCCCAGGCGCCGGACCTGTGGATGAAACCGCTGCCGCCTGGGTCTTCCATGAGGAGGACAAGCCCGTGGCAGCGCTTTGGAGCTACACGCTCCACGCAAACACGCACTTCGGGCCGCGTTTCTCGGCAGACTACCCCGGCAGGGCGGCGGCGGCGCTGCGCAGGGAGTTTGGGGACGGGTTCTTCGCCGCCTTCCTGCCCGGAGCGTGCGCCGACGTCAACGCCTCAATCGGGGCGCGTTTCGAAGACGTCCACCCGCGGCTCTCGGCAGCGGTGGCGGGGCTGGTGCAGGCAGCGAAGCCATGCGCAGGCGAGCAGCTTGCGTCCGTCGCGCGGGAGACCACGTTATCCGTCCGCGATAGGGAGCCGTTCCAGGGGGACGAGATCCGCGCGAAGTGGCCCGACAGCTTCGACGTGTTCGAGAACGAGCACCGGCTGCTGGCGGCGCGCGCTCAAGACACGATTAGGACGCTGCTCCAGGTGGTGCGCATTGGCGACGGCGCCATCGCCTGCGCGCCCGGCGAGTATTTCGTGCAGCTTGGCCTGCACATCAAGGCGCACTCGCCCTACGTACCGACCGTGGTGGCAGAGCTGTGCAACGACTACGTCGGCTACATCCCCACACGCGAGGCGTACGCGCAGGGCGGCTACGAGTGCTTCCGGGCCCGCACTGCGCGCGTGGCGGCGGGCTCCGGGGAGAGCATTGCTGACGCGCTGGTGGGGATGCTGCGCGACGTGGCTTAGACTCGGAGCGCATTCGGCGCAGACGGCAAGACTCATCAAGGGGCGTTCTGTGGAGTCCGTGCGGGCCCACGGGTCTGCTCCAGCCGCTTCGATGAGCACTGCACGACTGGCAGAGGGAACGGCGTACCGCGACTACATGGGCGAAACCACTGGTTGGGGAGTGAGATCCATGCGAGGACTGATCCTGGCCGGTGTCCTCATCGTGCTCATTGGCGCAACTGTATCTGTTGTAGCCTTTAGTCAGCGCACGGCTCAGGCTCCCGTTGCGTCGGCGGGGGCACGGCCCCCGCCGAGCGTGACCTACCTGGGCCCGGTCGCCCCGGATACCCTGTGTCTCAAGGTGCAGGCGGGGCGGACGGAGTATGGCCCACAGGGGCCATACCAGGCTCAGCCTGGGGATCAAGTGGGCGAAGATAGGTGGGTCAAGCGAGACGGCAGGTGCATCGGGGCTCTGGTCGGACCCAAGCGAGACATCCTCCAGACCTTCGACCGCTTTGTGGGCCAGCAACTCGACACGGCGCGGGCTGCCGTGCCTGCCAGCTACCTGCTCTCGTCCTCCGACGACGCTCACTACAAGGCTCCGCTCGCTGTGCGCGCGGTGCACCGCAAGACCAGGCCCCTTGACATCGCCCAGCTCGGTGTCTGGGAGTTCGCCTGGCCTGTTGAGCATACCCTCTACCTGAGGCTTCCGTCGGCGCTCGTGCCGGGCTGTCAGTATGCCCTCGACCTGACGGCGCTGAACCTGCCGAAGCAGGCGTTCGCGTACGACCCCGTGCACATGCGCAGCGATGCGGCGCATATCAGCCATCTGGGGTTCCGGCCCGACGACCTGGCCAAGATCGCCTTCCTCTCTACCTGGATGGGCGACGGCGGCGGCTTGGCCTACCCGGGGAACCTCAAGTTCCAGGTGCTCAAGGAAGGCGGCGATGAGGTCGCCTTCGAGGGGAATCTATCCCTGTCCAAGGCGGCCAGTGACCTTACCGAGGACGCCTATAACCGCAACTACAACGGAACGGATGTATACCAGGCCGACTTCTCCGACCTTAGCGCGCCCGGGAGGTATCGGGTGTACGTAGTCGGGATAGGTTGCTCCTATCCGTTCGAGATCGGCCGCGACGTCTGGCAAGAGCCATTTCGCGTGGCGGCGCGCGGGTTCTACCACCAGCGCAGCGGCATCGCGCTGGGGCCGCCGTACACGGAGTACCGCCGCCCGCGCTGCTTTCACCCTGAGGACGGCGTGCAGGTCTACCAGTCAACGTGCGGGCTCATGGACTCGGGGAACGGTCTGAACTCCAAGGACACGAACTTCGGCAATCTGGTGGCGGGCCGGACAGATGAGATCGTGCCCAATGCCTGGGGCGGCTACATGGACGCCGGTGACTGGGATCGCCGCATACAGCATCTGGAGGCCACCCGTCAGTTGCTGGAGCTGGAGGAGATGTTCCCCCAGTACTTCGCCAGCTTCTCCCTCAACATCCCCGAGTCGGGCAACGGCCTGCCCGACATTGTTGACGAGGCCCTTTTCAACCTCGACTTCTACCGCAGGCTGCAAACCGAGGACGGCGGCATCCGGGGAGGGATTGAATCGGCCGAGCACCCACGCTTTGGCGAGGCGAGCTGGCAGGAGTCGCTGCCGGTAATGGCCTATGCGCCGTGCGTCTGGTCGAGCTACGTCTACGCGGGGGTGGCGGCGAGGGCGGCCTACGTGCTCCAGGGCCTGAAGCCGGACCTGGCCGCGACCTACCGCGAGAGCGCGCTGCGCGCGCTGAAGTGGGCGGAGAAAGAGCTACCCAGCCGCGCCGGCAAGAACGATCCCCACGCCCTCAACGACGCCAGGAACCTCGCGGCGATCGAGATGTTCCGCCTCACCGGCGATGAAGCCTGGCACCGGCTGTTCCTGGAGACCACAGCGCTGCGGGAGCCCGGCACGCCGCTGTTTGTGTGGCAACACCACGAACAGCGGGACGCCGCCTGGGTCTACTTGCAGACCAATCGCCCAGGCATGGATGCGGGCCTGAAGCGGAACTGCCTGGAGGCGCTGCGGACGGAGGCCGACGAGCGCGTGACCGAGGGGCAGCGAACCGCCTTCCACTGGACCAAGAACCCCTGGGCGCCCACCGCTTGGGGTGCCCTTACCTCACCCGACGCCATCTCGCTGTGCCGCGCACATCTCGCCACTTCGGACCCGAGGTATCTGCGCGCCGCCGTGCTGGCCTGCCAGAGCGGAGCGGGGGCGAACCCCGTGAACGTGTGCTACACAACCGGACTGGGCTACAAGTCCCCCCAGCATCCGCTGCACGTGGACTCGCGCCGGAGCCACCAGCCGCCCCCGCCCGGCCTCACCATCTATGGTCCGCGCCAATACGACGATCCCAACGACTGGGCACTGAAGCTGATCAACCAGTCGTGCTACCCGGTCGCCACCGACTGGCCTACTACCGAGGCCTACTGGGATATCTTCCTGGATCCCAACTCCAGTGAATACACTGTCATGCAGACGATGAAGACCACCGCCTATACGTGGGGCTACCTCGCAGCGAGGAAGTGAACCGCGGCCTACCCCCGCGTCTGCTGGCGCCGTCCCTGGTCCGCCGTGCCTACCGAAGAACGCTGTGTCCGGGCGCCCACGCCTTCTGCCAGGCCGGGTAGTCCTTTGCCAGCAGGCTGGCGGGTGCAGAGATGTACCACGCGTAGCCGGTACGCCGCTCATACTCGATCTCGGCGAGGCTGTACTTGATGACGCCGTCGCGGCCGCAGAAGATCGGGCGGTTGGTGCCGATCTCGTAGAAGCGTGCCCAGAGCGGCCCGGCCGTGGGGTCCTGGACGATGACCTTGTCAAAGCCCTTAGGCTGCGCGGGGTCCCGCTTCTCGACCTGTTTGATGCCGATCAGCTTCACCCGGTCAAACCAGGCAATGGCGGCTTGGATGGCCTCGATCACCTGAGGGTTCGGCCGGTCAATGCTCATCAGGAAGCGCACGATGCCAACGCTCTCGGCTCCGCTCAGTGACGCCTTCTCATACGAGCGGCCGGGGGCGGGCTCCAGCGTCTCCTCGTCGTGCTGGGCACACCAGGCGGTGCGTTGACCGTTGACGACAACCTGGCACTTGAGGATGCACTCGATGCCCTTCTGGACGGCCTGCTCGGCCCTGCTGCGACGGTTCTCGTCCACGAAGGCATAGGCGGGGTCCTGGCGGCCGATATCGCGCAGGAGGCTCATCACGCCAATCATCGCATCGTCGTTGAACGTGATGTGCTTATGATAGTCGGAGGGATTCGGGTAGTACTGCGGCCAGCCGCCGTTCTCGTACTGGGCCGCCAGCAGGAAGTCCATGCCCTTGAGGAAGGCAGCCTCGAAGCGCGGGAGCTTCGTGGCATTGAAGACCCTCGCCAGATAGGCCATCTGGCTGTACGTCGCACCATTGTCAATGGTGGTATCGGCCTGGTTCACCTGGCGGGTCAGGTGGGCCTTCTCCTCCTCGCTCAGCACCGTCGCCATGTCAAGGTTCTTGGCCCAGCCGCCCGTGTCGCGCTGGTAGGAGAGCACGTTATCCCCGATGCGTGCCGCCTCCTCGCTGCCGTACCACTCGGGCTTCTGGCTGAGGCACGCCTTCCAGGTGAGCGGGCGGGCTTCCCGGCTCTCGTCGGCAGCACGGCCAACGGGTGCCAGAAGACACAGCGCCACGAGCGGAACGCAACCCAGTATCCCTTTCATCGCGATCTCCGTTCACGCCCTGCCGAGGCCCTACTCGGTTACGGGGGCAAGAGCCCCGTTGGGCTGCACCGTCAGCTTCCTGCCCGCTTCGTCTTCCAGCCGGACGAAGAAGCCCCACCCGCCGCCGGCGTTCGACACCTCGACCAGCACCTGGTTCACGCCGGCCCGGAGTTTGGCGGCAGTGCGCTCGGCGTCAGGGCTGGGGGGCCGCAGAACCAGCTTGCTTACCACCAGCTCGCCGTTCAGCCAGACGCGCAAGGCATCGTCGCTTCCTGTGTAAAGAGCCACGGGCAGGTCGGTCTCGCTCCGTATGGTGCAGAACGCGTAGGCGACCTGATTGTCAGTCTGGCCAGGGAAGCGGGCTATGAAGTCAATGAACGCGCGCGGCGAGGTCACGAGCGGCTGCGCCGACAACTCCGTGGCCAGTGCAGCGACACGCTCGGGCGACACAGGGAGGAACTGGTCGGTGGAAGGCCAGGCCGCCGCCTGGGCCGAGAACCGCCAGGCACGTACGAAGTGGGCCGGGTTCACTAACAGCTCTGGCCCCACGCCGACCTCGTTGCCTTGATCGTCAATGATGACCAACGAAACGCCTTTGCCGCCACCGCGCCGCGTGAGGTCTGTCAGCTTGTAGTCGAGCCGCTGGGGCGGGTCGCCGGTGAACACGTCGTTATCCCGTGACTCGGCTTCGCCGTTGATCCCGACCACCCGAATGCCGTGCGCTGCCTCGACGGTGAGCGTGCCCTGCTGCGGCTCGGCCTCGGCCTTTGGGGCCGGCTGATCTTGCCAATCCCTGTCGTCCAACTGGAAGCAGCGGTGGTAGGCGAGCCGAGCGCCGCTTACGGGGCCGAAGCGCGCAACCTCGGTGTCCGGGAAGGCAAAGGGCGTAGCGCGATGTGCATGGGGCGGTTCTACCAGGCTGAACGCTCTGTTGAGGTAGTCGAAGCCGCGGGACATGATGTCGAAGCGGTCGGGACTGTGAGGCAGACCGAAGCAGTGGCCCATTTCGTGAAGCGCTGCCCCCAGCGTGGTGGAGGCCAGACCCCAGTAGGTGCTCCTGCCCGCGCTGTCATCGTGACTCCGGCTGGCGTCCACACGCGTCTCGTCAGCGAAGGCGCGCTGCACGTCTTGCAGGCTGCTGGGCCAGGAGAACATCGCGCTCCCGCCGAACAACGCCAGGTTTCCTCCGCCCAGCGCCGTGTGAGCCTTGACCCGCTTGTCCGCCGCATCGTACCGCGTGAAGGCGATGAGCACGACATTCCTTGCCAGCGCGCTGGGAACCTGCTGCTCCACGCACGAGCTGATCTCGTCGTAGAGCTGGCCGTCCGGAATCCCGTAGTAGTAGGAGGCTGGCTGGGGCCCGCGGACGACACGCACCCGCACACGGCCGTCCTCATCCAGCTCGAGGTTGAAGGTCTTGCGCCCGTAGCCGAGTACGTTCAGTTGCTCGGCGGTGAACGTCTGCATCAGCTTGGCGGCGGTGTCCAGCTTGGCCGCATAGTCCTGCGGATCCGGGTCGCGCTCTGTCTGGTAGGTCGTGTCGCCAGAGCTGTCCGTGAAGAGGATGAAGCGCACCAGGTAGCGATTGGTCTGCAGCTCATAGCGCAGGTCCAGAGAGGTCTGCTCCTCGCCGAGGGACAGCGTCAGGTGATTGAGGCCAGGGACCAGCTCCATGAGCGCCTTGAAGCGCTTACCCATCACGGTTGTGCGGAACTCGCGCGAGGGCCGGGGCGACGAGGTGTTCACCACCTTCAGTTCCTGGCCGTCGGTCGCCTCGGCTGTGCCACTCAGCAAAGCCACCGGATACCGCAGGGTCGCCCCGGAGCTGAGATTGACGACCTGCACGTTGGCGGGCACAGCAGAGGCAGGCTGCTCCCCCACTCCGAGAAGGACGAACACAGCTAGCAGGCCAAGTATGGCCAACGACTTGCGCCTGTTCAATGGTCTCCTCCTCACAGGATGCGCGGCCGGCGACAGCAGGCCGGGCCGGGTTGCCGAACTCATGCGTGTTGCCAGTCAGGGCGGAATGTGCCGTCCGTTCCGTAACCTGGCTAGTGAACTCCACTTCACGCCAGGGGTGCGGTAATCCTGCTTGCACAATTCGGTCTTGGTCCCTGGTCCTGCTACCCAAAGCCCCTTCCCGTCCTCAGGGATTATGTGATAGGTTATAGTGTCGGGTATTCGGCCGTAGAGCCTTCGGCGAGGGGAGGCCGTAGCCAATGGCCCGCAAGCTGGTTCGGAGTGCGTGCTTGCTGAGCGTCGCGGTCCTGGCCGCTGGTGCGTGCCAGGCGGCGGAGTACCGCGTGCCGCTCATGACCAAGGCACCTGTCTTGGACGGCGACATCCAGCCGAGCGAATGGGCACTGTCAGCCGGATTCGACGGGTTTGCCATGGACGGCAAGCTGGAGCGACGGCGCATCCGAAGCTATGTCGGCACCACCAAGTCGCATCTGTACTTCGCTTTCAAGTCGCAGCTCCCGGACGACGGGGAGATCCTGGCCAACGTGGACGTGGACACGGTGAAGATCGTCTACGACGACTCCATTGAAGTGTGGGTTGATCCGACTCCAGGATCGGAACACGGGAAGACGTTCCAGATGCTGGCCAACGCCACCGGCCGGCAGGGCTACAAGCTCCACGTGCGCGGGAATGTGCCCGAACAGCCCGATTGGCGCGGCCATTGGCAAGTGGCGAACGGCTTCCACGACGGCTACTGGCACTGCGAGGTCGCGGTGCCCATTGAGGAGATCGCGCCGGGCCGCACTGCGGACCAAGGCTCGTGGGGCATCAATCTCTGCCGCAACTGGAAGCAGCCGTGGGCTTTCTCGTCGCTGGGCGGCGGGGCCTATGCGCCCGAAGGCATCCGCTTCACCTTCGCCGAGCAGCAGGTCCTGGCCATCGCCCAGGAGACGCGCGCCGACCCGTTCCTGGGCGGCGTAGACATGATCCTCTCGCTGCGCAACCCCACGAAGCAGTCCATCTCCGTCAAGGCCGACGTGTCCGTCAAACGTGACCTGATGCCGGAACTGCTGAGTTCCGAAGCACTCACCCTCAGCCCAGGCGAAGACAAGCAGATCGTCCTGCGGGCTCAGGACCAGGCAACGCGCCAGTTCCAGCTAGACCTGCGCGTGGCAGCGGCAGACGGTCAGACCATATACTACACGCGGTCGTATGCCTGGCAGAGGGGCGAGCCGTGGGCCTGGATCACCGCGAAGAAGGAGGTCCTGCCGATTGACTTCCAGTTCGGCTATTACCCCTACCTGAACAAGATGCGCGTGCTGGCCGAGGTGTCGAACCTGCCGCAGAACGCCGTGCTTAACCACCTCACCTGCGCGGTGCGCAAGAAGGGCGGCGCGGAACCGATCAAGACGGTTACCTTTGATGAGTTTGTCAACGGCCGGCAGGAGCTGACCTTCGACCTGCCGCCGCTTCAGGGAGAGTACGAAGTCGTGGTGCAAGCGCATGGCCAGAACGTGCCCACAGGCCAGTTGGTGAAGGAGTTCGAGCGCACGGTCTACGAGTGGGAGCACCTCGGGCTGGGCACGAGCCCAAAGGTCTACCCGCCGTTTACGCCCATTCGCGTAAGGGGCTTGCAGGTTTCCACGGTCTTGCGCGAGCACACCGTGAATCGCTTTGGGATGTGGGATCAAGTGGTGGCGAAGGGAGAGCCCCTGCTCGCCAGCCCGATGCGGTTCCACGCCGTAACGGACGGTTCTCCCGCCGAGCTGCGCGCCAAGCCGCTGCGCTTCTCGAAGACCGCGCAGAACGAGGCGGTCGCCGACACGAGCTTCGAGGGCAGCGGGCTGCTGGCGCAAGTCAAGTGCACCTGGGACTATGACGGGATGATGCGCGTGGATATGCAGCTCCAGCCCAGGCCCGACCACACCTTGAACGCCTTGCGTCTGGAGATCCCGCTGAAGGACTCCCAGGCCCGGCTGTACCACGCCATGGGGGATGGCATTCGCAACACGCTTTATGAGCAGGTGCCCGCAGGGGAGGGCGTGGTGTGGACCAGCGAGAGGGTGCAGGTCAACGACTTCCCGGCCAACTTCTGTAGCTACATCTTCGTGGGCACGCCGACTCGGGGATTATCCTGGTTTGCCGAGAACGACCGCGGCTGGTCGTGGGATCGCCAGACGCCGAACGTCTACCTCGTGCGAGGCGCCGACCATACGGTGACGCTGTGCGTGAACCTCGTCAACAAGCCCCTGGTGGTGAGGACGCCCCGCACGATCACCTTCGGGCTGCTGGCGGCGCCGGTGAAGCCGCGCCTGGGCAACTGGCGGTACAAGTACAACCGCGACGACTACACGCTCCTGGGCACGGACATCAACTGGTTCGCGCTGGGGAACTGCGGGTCGGTCTACCCCGCAGGCAAGGACATGTACTTGTGGCAGATGCTCGCCAAAGGCAATCGCGAGAAGCTAGCGGACGAGGAGATCGAGCAGGTCATCGAACGCGGCAAGCCGTACTTCGCGCCCTACGGGCCAGACTACGCCGAGGCGTACGTGCGGCACGTGCGCTATAACCTGCGGGCCCGATACGGGCAGAAGATGATCCTGTACTACAACCGCGCCAGCTACCAGGCGGCCGACGAGTTCCAGACGTTCCAGGACGAATGGTGCCTGACCGACTACCGCACGGTGGGCAAGGGCAAGGGCGTGGGCGAGATAAAGCTGGTGCCCACGGATTCGTACATTGACCACGCGCTCTACTGGTACGGGAAGGCCTTCGATGTGGCCAACACGCAGGGAGTCTACTGGGACAACTGGTTCTTCATCGGCTCGTATAACCGGATGATGACCGCTGCCTATCAGCGCGAGGAGGGCTCGTCCATGCCTGCCAACGGCCTCTGGGGCCTGCGCGAGCTGAGCAAGCGCACGTTCCAGTACATGAACGAGCGCGGCCTGCTGCCCGTCACCATGGCGCACATGACCTCGACGCAGATCCTGCCGCTGCTCTCCTTCTGCACCGTGCAGTACGACTGGGAGTGGAAGTACTCGGAGGGCGACGTGCAGTACCGGTTCCCGCGCGAGTACCTCCTGCTGGTCTCCAACGGCGAACTGGCGGGGACCTGGCCGGTGCTGCTCGGAGACCACGGCAAGCTCGCGGAGGATCCCTGGACTCAGCGCACGTTTGCCGGCGTCTGCATTGTGCACGAGCTGACGTGCTGGGGCTTGCCACAGGTATGGGAGCCGCTGCTCAAGCCGATCTATGCGCTGCTGGACGCTCCGGGCCTGGAGGTCTATCGCTACTGGGACGAGCGCCCGCAGCCGGTGGTTGCCGGCGACGAGGACCTGCCTACCATCGTCTACGTGGTGCCCGGCCAGGAGGCCGTCTTCGCGGTCACGAGCTACGCGGAAGCAGACAAGGAGACGACCATCAGCATTGACCCCAAACCGTTGCGCTTCGATCAAGGTTACCGGGTGCTGGATGTTGAGACCGGAGAGGAGATGCCGGTCGGCGACGACAAGGCGAGGCTGCTGGTCAAGAAACACGATGTCAAGGAGTTCCGCATCATACCGGCGGGAGGGGGTGCGCGATGACAAGCGCCACCGTCGCCTGGCTGGCCTTCTGCACGCTCAGCAACCCCGCCGGCGGAGTCCCTGTGCGCGTTACGCCCGCCTACCGCGACCTCACCGCCTACCTTTCGGTGCCGCCGTTCCTGGAGGACCGGCTCATCTACTACAACGCCTTCGAGCAAACCGGCGGCAAGCCGGAGATTGACCGAACAGGGGACGTGCAGAGCGGGCAGATCGTAACCGGTCCCGGGGGCGTGCGGGGCCGTTGCGCCGTCGCGCAGGAGGGACAGGCGCTCCAGTTAAGCAGCGACGCCTTCTCGCCGCACCGTCCGCTGAGCGTCGCGTTCTGGTGGCAGCTCGGCAGGGACGAGCAGCTCGACAGCACGTTTGACCTGTTCCACCTGACCAACGGCAAGGGATTCGTCTCGCATTTCTCGCGCGGCAAGGGCGAGTGGTGTGCGTTGGAGCGACCAGCGGCTGTGCTGCAAGTGTACTACCTGTCGGACATTGCGAACCTCAACGGCATATACGACAGCGACCTCATGGCACACCTGGACCTGAGGGCCGGCGTTTGGCACCACACGGCGCTGGTGTTCAACGGCGGCTCGCTGATCGAGGTCTATAGCGACGGCCGCCAGGTGTGGGCCACTCGCCTGAACGGTCGGCCCTTCAGCGCGTCAGACAAACTGCACGACCTGACCATCGGGAGCCGCTACGGTGTGCCGATGGCGCTGGATGAGGTCCTGATTCTCGGCCGCGCTCTCACGGCGGACGAGATCAGTACCTACGTGACGGCCGTGCGGCAGATGCGGGAAGTCGGTTACCCCCTGTAGCCCCTCGCCGCACCGGGCGTCGCCCTCCGGCCTGCTGCCCAGATGACGCCGCTGTGCTCTCCCCCACGGCCTTGAGGTCAGCGCCACCGAGACAGACGTCCAGCAAGACGATAGCCTGAGAAGGAAAGTGGCGGCGCCGGGGCGAAGTTAGCGGTGCGGGGACGGCCTGCGAAGCTGACCGCAGTGACCCGGAGGTCGAAGGGCTGTACCGCGAGTCCCTGTTGCCTGGCATGAATCGAGGGATGTTATAACAGCTCAGCCTTGCTGTGGCCCGGAACCTCGTAGCCTGTGCCCGGCGTAGCTGCGGGCCGGAAAGGCGGCAAGTCGTTCTGGGCGAAGCGTGAGCGACGCTGGAGGTGTGGATCAGTGGCTTCTGCGCCATCGGAACGTCGTCGCGCCAGAGGCTTACTCAATGTCGTCCTGGTGTTGATCTGGGTCGGGGTAACGTTGCGGCTGATGGACGCGGCGGGCCTGGACTGGGACAAGGCTACCTACGCGCTTCTCGTCATTGGCACTCCCCTGGCCTGTTTCGTTGCCTACCGCATGAGTTCGCTGCGACTGCTAGCCCTCCTGGTTCTCGCGGGAGGGCTGGGTTACCTCAAGGAGGTCCTGGCAGTCAGAGGGGACATTTGGCGCTACTCGGCCGGCGGCCCCGCGTTCTACGTTGCCTTCCTCATGGGCTTTGGCGCGGTGGGGACCTACGCGCTGGCGCACTTCCTCGACGAGGTCTTCCAGATACGGCACCTGCTGCCGCTGCGCGAGAGATGGACCAATGCCCTGGTCGTCTTCTGCGTATTTGCTGTGCTGCTGCTGCTGCTCGCCTTTGAGGCGTATGGGGACTATGGCCGCGCCGCCGCGCACTATCCCGCCTTCCTCATTTTCTACCTGCTGCTGGCCCTGATAGCCTGGTGGTCGTCGCTGCACGCAAGATTGGGACGCATTGTGGTGACGATGGTCGCGGCCATGGCGAGCTGCGTGGTGGCGGAGTACCTGGGCTCCAGGGATGGGCTGTGGAGCTTCAAGACGCATACCACGCCGCTTTTCCTCATCCTGGGCGGCTGGCCCCTGGAGTTTTTCGTCCAGTATTCGCTGGCCGCTGCGGCGAGTGAGCTGCTGGAGGCGCGTCTCAGACGCCAGCGGCTGGACCTGGACGTGGCCCTCCGTGGGGCGCTAGACAAGATGGTGCTGTGGACGGCAAAGCGCGAGGAGAACGTGGTCAGCCTGGTGCTGTTTGCCGCCCTGGTGCCGATGGGCTTTGAGGGAGTGCTCTTCGGGCATGGCGATGCGCCGCCAGCGGGCCCGACCCGTAGCTGGCTGTCTCCCTGCTGGCCTCACTGGGTCTTTGCCTTCCTGCCCGCCGCCTTGTACCTCCTAGCGCTTCTGGCCGCGCATTACATGTACTGCCGGCGGGTGTACTGGCTGTTGGGATTGGGCGCGCTGCTGGGTCTCGCCACCGAGGCGTGCAGGTTCTGGTCGTACCCCAGCTTCGCGGCGACCTACTACTTCATGGTCCCCGTCTGGGGCCTGCTGGCGCTCGCCACGTACGGGCTGGCCGCGCGGTTGGCGCGCCTGTTTTGGCGAGGGCATGAGTGGCAGTCGCTGGACGACGGCGGCGTGTTTGCTGCGTTGATCTGCGCGGTAGCCATAGCTGGCGGCTATGCCGTGTCACTTCTGCTCGAGGAGAAGGCGTGGCCTCCTGATGTCCGGGGCCTGATCGTCATCGCACTGTTTGCGCTGGCAATCATCATCCTGGCGGTCCGCGCGGGACTGTCCGCTGCCATCCCGCTCACGCTGCTGTTGGTTGGATACCTCCTGGCGCACAGCTACCTGCGAGAGCCGCTGCATGTCATCCCTGGACTGTTGTTCGCGGCTCTGACGGCGCACCTTGCCTACGTCGGCGGCACGGACCTGCGCGCCCGCACGGTAGTTGCCCTGGTCCTGTCCAGTTGGGTGCTTTGCTTTGTGGCCCAATGGGTGGGGGCACGCTCAGGCGTTTTCCTGCACGTGCACAGGTATGAGTTCCCCTGGTTCTTCGTCCTCGGCCTCGGTCCCCTGGTCCTGGGCGCTTGCTATGCTCTCTCAGCGTCCGGCGCCGGCGAGGTCCTGAACAAGGAGCCGCTTCCTGCGGCTCGTCGGCTCCGGGAGCCGGCGTTCCAGGCGCCCGCCTGCAAGCTGCCGAAGAAAAGCGTCGTCGCGCTGGTGACAGCCAAAGCTGGCGATGGCCGCTCGCAAGCCGAGCGCGCGACCGAGTGCCTGCGCGAGAGCATCCGACTCCTGGCGGAGTCACTTGGATACCGGGGTGACCACCACTTCATCAGACGTTTCGTCGGCGCGGGGAAGACGGTGTTCATCAAACCCAACGTGGTCCTGCCCATGTATTCGCCGTGCGTGGTGCTGCCCGAACTGGTACGCGAGCTGGCGCGGCTGTGTGTGAGGAAAGCCAGAGCGTCCAAGGTGCGAATTGGCGAGACCTCCCTGTCGGAGTTCACGGCTCGCCAGGCCCTGGTCAGCACCGGCTTCCAGGAGTATTGGGAAGCTGTGCACAGCGCTGTTGTGGAGGTGACGCTGCTGGATGAGTCTGACTACTTGCCCCTGCCGGATGGCTCCCCGTTTCTGCGGTACTTCAGGTCGCTCCCGCGTTGCCTGTCCAAGTCCGAGTCTGACCGGTACATCAGCATCAGTAAGTTGAAGACGCACTACATCACTGACGTCACACTATCTATCAAGAACTCGCTAGGCCTGGTTCTCGACGAAGAGAAGCGGATCCGGCACCGCGGCCGGTGTGGCGTCAGCGACCTAGCTGAGAAGCTGGTGATGATCACCAAGGCGCGCCTGCCCGACCTGGTCATCATTGACGGTTTCGACGGGCTGGAGGGAGAAGGGCCGTTCGTGGGCGACCGTGTGGATACCCAGTTCGTGATCGCCAGTAACGATCCAGTGGCTGCCGATGCGGTGGCCGCCACCATGATGGGCTTCGACAAGGACAAGATCGAAACGTGCACGCAAGGAGCGGCCCACGGGATCGGACACTGCGACTGGGCCAACATCACGATCGTCACGCCTGACGGGAAGATCAGCCCCACAAGCCTACCCGTGCGCTACTTCAAGCGGCCATATCCTCCACCAGGAGAAGAGGAATGGATCGGCTCCCTGCGGCTCGTCGCGCAGGATAGCCATCAGGAACACGCGGGCCCAGAGAGCACTTTGTACGGTATGGTCTCCTTCGTCCGTCCTCTCGCTGAGGTGTACATGGTGGAGGAATGGAAGAAGCTCAAGGGCCTGACCATCGTCTACGGCGCGCTGCGGGAACCAATCGAGTGCGAAGTCGCCATGCTGTTCGGTGAGCGGGCGATCGGCTCGGAACACTTGGTCTACGCGCCCCGGATCTGGCAGATTGCCGGCGAGATACCAAACGTCTTCATGGAAGGGTTTGAACAGGTGGTGTACGCCGCGGACGCGGACGTCGCCGAACTGCTCGTGACTGCTTTGCGCAAGAGCAAGGGTGACTACCTATGAGCCTGGGAGCTACTGCTGGGCCGGCGGTGGAGCTAAGAGACGCGATCGCCAAGCTGCTCGCGGCCCTGCTCAAGGCCACGTCCGGCGAGGCGGCGCAGGTTAGCGCCGGTCTCTGCCACCTGAGGCAGGTGGCGTGGAAGCACACGAGCATGTCGCCAGCTCGCAGGCAGGCGTGTGTAGCTCTGGATCGGCTGGCGAACACGTCGCTGCGCGTACTGCGCCTATGCGGTGGCCACGACCTGGAGATTCGCTGCCAGGCGTCCTGGACACTGGAGATCACTGACTCCGAGGTTCACCGTTGCCAGGGAGACCTGGGCGCCCTTGAGGAGCTGGACGCGCTCTATGACTTCCTGCTGTGCGCCGTAAACCGCAACCTGAAGTACTACCGCCTGGGCGACCCTGAAAGCGAGGAGTTCTACCTCTGGTTCCACAGCCACTACCAGGCTTGGTTGCAGATAGTGGAGAACTGCCGCGCCGCTGCCAGCGACGCTGCTGTGCCTCACCCGCGGCTGCAGATGCCGTTCGTGTTTCCCTGGATGCGATACGACGGCGCCACTCTGGCTCGCTTTGTCAACGCCGTGGTGCGCCGTGGGTTGGGTAACGAGGCTTCCATGCTCACCGTCATCGAGGATGAGGGGGACACGCCTTACGTCCTCTATGAACAGATAACCGGCGGCAGCTTTGGGCTGGCGCGGCTCTTCAAGGCACAGAGCCTGGCCGAAGTCCGCGCTGTCCTGGCCGCGGCCGGGCTGCCCGTCGTGTACGTGAAGAGAGTAGACGTCGAGTACCTCCGCCAGACCCGGGAAGAAGAGCGCAAGTACGTGGCCGAAGGCGACAAACGCAGGCATATGGTCGCGGTCTTGAGTATCCTCGCCCATCACGTGGGATTCGATCCCTTGCCGCCGTTCGCAGTGGGGCTGCTGAGCGCGTGGCGCGATGTCCATCTACCCAAGGGGCAGTCAGGCGCGACGGGGACGGCACTTCCTGAGCCGCTGTTGCCCAACCTGGATGTGCAAGTGGGCGGCGAGGGGCTGCGGGTAGACACGGGAGGAACGCTGACTCTACGCCTTGCTGACTCACTGGTGTTGGAGCTGATCGGCGCGCTCTCGCATGTGCGCGGCCTGGCCGCTGCCTATGAGTCCGTTTCCCTGCTGTTGGCGCGGGCGCTGGCGAGCCGTTCCATAAAGCTGGCGGCGCCCGGTCTCCTGGGAGCCGTCCTGCGGCTGGTTCCGCGCCGCAGTGTCAGGCAGGTGCCGGCGCTGTTGCGTACCATGACCTGGTCAATGCGTCTGCTGGGGTCGCCGCTGCGCATCGTGGTGCAGGCTGGCGAGGTAGGCTTCTTGCTGCACTTCCTGGATGGCCGGCTCGCGCGGGTGGACATGCTCTCCCTCGATGCCCGCGCCCGCTTGGGCAAAGTCTGGCTGAAACTGTGTCAGGATCCCACGGTGGGGTTCGTGCACTTCGCCTTTCGCGTCCCGTCGGCCGCGCTGCGTGCCGCTGGCGTCACGCGCTCGGCGAAGGCCAACCTGCGCCTGGCCGCTCTTCGCGCGGCGCCCAGAAGGGAGAGCGACGCGAAGCGCCTGGGCTCCGACCCGCTGTACTATCCTGAGAATGCGATTGCTGAGGCTCTTCTCGGGCAGTTCAAAGGTCTCGGTTTGCTCAGGTTGTGCGATTTCCTCGCGGGCCCGGTCCTGTAGTGCCTGCAAAGGGGCTGCTGCCTTGCTGGACTTCCGCCTGCGCCTGTACGTGCTCGGCAGGAACGCCCGCTGGATGGTGATGGCATTAGCGGCGGGCACGTTCGCCTTTGGCGGGCCGCACTTGCCGGCGCAATGGCTCGCCGTCTACCTCATGCTGGGCCTAGCCACAGTATACAATCTCGCGCTCTACGTCATCCCCTGGAGACGGCTGGAGGAGCAAGGCAAGGGGAACTGGGTGGTAGTCCCGTATATCATTGCGGATTCCATCTGCATCTCCATTGTCGTCTACTTCACTGGAGGGGGCGACAGTTGGTTTTTCGTGGCCTATCTGCTCCTGATCGTCTGGCTGGCTGTGTACCCGGGGATGCGCGGGAAGCCCTGGTGGTGGATGATCGTCGTAGTCTGCTCTGCTGTGGCCGTGTTCTCGCGCAGTTACACTGCCCCGGTGGGGTTCGCTTTCGTGTGGCGTTGGGTCATCTTCGGCTTTGTCGCCTGGCTCGCGAACGGGATTGCGCGCGAACTGCATGCAACCACCTCTAAGCTGGACAACGCTGTTCGCGCTCTCACTGACGGGTTGGTCGTCCTCGATCGCAATGAGCGGGTTATGCTGCTGAACCCCCGGGCAGCAGAGCTGTTGGGCGTCAGCGAGGCAGAAGCCTTGGGACAGGCTCTGACCGATGATCCGCTGGCCGGCTCGCTGGCGCCCCTGCGCAAGCTGCTGGTGCCAGACACAGCGGACGCCGCGGCTGGCGACCAGCAGGTTCGCGTTCACGAGGTGGCGATTGGGGAGGCCCCTGCACGTGTAGCCCGCGTCTACACCGCCCCCTATACTGACGAGATGGACCAGTGGGCGGGCGAGCTGAAGGTTCTGCATGACGTCACCAACCTCAAGGAACTGGACCGCCTGCGCTCGGACTTCATGTCCGCCGTTACGCACGACCTGCGCAACCCGCTCAGCTCTATCAAGGGCATTCTCCAGTTGCTGCATCGCCGCTTTGCCCCCTTGGTGGACGACGAGAGCAGCAGAATGCTGCGCGTGGCGGAGTCGGAGACCGACCGGCTGGTGCGGCTGGCTAACGAGATGCTGGATGTCGCCAGAATCGAAGCTGGTAAGCTCCAGCTTAGCCTCGCCCGGGTTGAGCTGGACCAGCAGATCGCCGAAGTGGTGCGGAGCGTGGAGTGGGAGGTGCAACAGCGCGGGTTGCACCTGACCACCGACATTGCTGGCGACCTGCCGCCGGTCCATGCCGACGCGGACAGGCTGGCGCGTGTCATCTACAACCTGCTGGACAATGCCCTGAAGTTCACCCCGCGAGGCGGCTCAGTTCGCATCAGCGCCTGTCGCTGCCCCTCCGATCGTCCCCTGGCTCAGGTCAGCATCTCCGACACCGGGCCGGGGATACCAGCCGAAAGGCTCAGCGATATATTCGATCGCTTCATGCAGGTGGGCGATGAACTGCTGCACAAGGCACGCGGCGCCGGTCTGGGGCTGCCCATCTGCCGGGACCTGATAGCCGCGCACGGCGGAAGCCTGTGGGTGGAAAGCAAACCTGGCGCGGGAACCACCTTCCATTTCACCGTGCCCCTGGCGCCGCCGGCCCATCCACAAGCGCCTCCGGGGCCTCGTTGCCAGTAGAGGGTCGAGCTTTCGCCCCCCAACCTCGCAGCGCAGGAAGCTCTACCCGCGCGACCGCCAACTTGAGAATAGAGGGGAGTAGTGATGCTTAGGCTTCTGCCAAGCACGATCGTGGTGGCACTTGCCCTCGCCGGCACCGTAGACGCCCAGACGCTCCAGTACAGCACGACGTGGCTGGGCAATAGCTTTGGCGGCGGCCCCAAGTGGGTGCAGAACTTTGTGGACGGGATGTATGTGGTGCCGGACGGCACTGTGTACACTGCCAGCGGCTGGGACGAAGCTGGGCGTGAGTTCGGCATCTACAAGAACGGGGATGTGGTGGGGCACTGCGCCGACACGCACGGCTGGGGCACGGGTGGCGGCCAGGCCGTGACCGCGACGGACAAGTACATCCTCATCGGCCACTCCCACGGCAACGAGGGCGGGCACTTGAAGGGCGAGCAGTACCCGCCGGCGGGCTTTGAGTGGTACGGCATCTCGCGCCGCGACAAGCGGGGCTCGCCCGCGCCTTTCCCCGGCGGCCGGGGGCGGTTTGGCGACATGCTCGTCCTGCACGAGGTGGACACCAAGACCAACGCGCAGGTGCGGGGGCTGGCTGCCGACAGCAAGGGGCGGCTGTTCGTCAGCGACGCACATGCCGGGGAGATCAGGGTGTACGACATCGAGACCATGGCTCTGCTCTCGAGCTTCCCTCTGGCCCGGCCCGGCCGCATCGCGCTGGACACAGGCGGGACGCTGTGGGTTATCCAGGGCGCGGAGGAGCCAGCGGGCGCGCCCCGGATCGTGGGCTACTCCCCGGAGGGTCGCGCGCTGCCGCAGCAGATCACCTTCTCCAGAGGCGTAGTGCCCACGGCCCTCTGCATTGACAGCAAGGGCCGCCTCCTGGTAACGGATAACGGGCCCGCCCAGCAGGTGCTCATCTACACGAGCATCCAGACCGCGCCCAAGCTGAGCGGCACGTTCGGCGAGCGCGGCGGCCTGTACGGCGGCAAGACGCCCGGCCGGGCCGGCCCGTTGCGCTTGAGCGGCCCCACGGGCGTGGGCACAGATGACGCCGGCAACCTCTATGTCGGCTGCAACCAGCCCGCTGGGGGCACGATTCTGCGCGCGTTCACCCCACAGGGCAAGGTGCTGTGGGAGCTGCTCGGCCTGGAGTTCGTGGACGGCGCCGACACTGATCCTGCATCCGACGGCGCCGATGTGTTCACCACCGAGTGCCGCTACACGCTGGACTGGAGCAAGCCCGGGGCCGGCAAGCAGTGGACCTGGCGTGCGCAGACGCTCGACCCCTTCCGCTTCCCCAACGACCCACGCCTGCACGAGGGGCACCACGGCTTGTGTGGGGCGCTGTTTCGCCGCCTGCAAGCCCGGCCCTTCCTGGTCGTGCGCGGGATGTTCCAGCACGTGCTGGCCATCCACAAGCTGGAGGGCGAGACCGCCGTGCCCTCGGTGGTCTTCGCCAAAGGGCCCTATCAGGTAGACGGTTGGCAGCCGCCAGGCCAGCCGGAGAAGAGCCGCTGGATGTGGCGAGACCTGAACGGCGACGGGCAGTTCGAGGCGCGCGAGTTCCTGGACGCGGACGGCGTCGCTGACCCCGAGTCCTGGGCCTGGTGGGTGGACGAGAATGGGGGCATCTGGCAGGGCAACCAGGACGGGCCAGACCCCATCCGCTACTACCCGCTGCAAGGGCTTGACAACCGGGGCAATCCGGTCTACAGCCGCGCCACCTCGAAGACGTTCGCTTTGCCCGCGCCGATGAACCACCTGCTGCGCCTCGAGTACTGGCCCGCGACCGACACCATGTTCCTCACCGGGCACACCACCGACCGGCCCAAGACCGGCGGCGAGTGGGGTTGCGTGGGGACGGAGGCACTGCGCTTCGACAACTGGAGCAAGGGCAACCGGACGCCGCGCTGGCGAGCCGCGCTGCCCTACGACCCGAGCGCGAATGTGTGGGTCAAGGCGTTCTGCACGGCCGGGGATGCCGTCTTCGCTGTCGAGTGTCAGAGCGCGAAGGTGCACGTATACGACGCGAACACCGGCGCCAAGCTCGGGGAGCTGACGCCCGGGCTGGAGGTCGCCAGGGAGAGCGGCTGGGTGGACTTCCCGGACGCGATCCGGGCCTACCGGCGCCAGAGCGGCGAGTACCTGGTGTTCGTCGAGGAGGATTGGAAGGGCAAGATCATCGTGTACCGCTGGACACCCACGACAGCGCCGTAAACAGAGAGCAGCGAGCGCGAACAGGGCAGGGCCAGGATGCCGTTGCACTGACTCCCGTCACCTGGGGTAATCCTGGCGGCAGCGCAAGGAGACGGGCTGCTGGTTTCAGCAGGGCAGGAGCTTGGCTCCTGCCCTGCGCTGTCCGGGGCACCAGCAGGGAACCTGGCCCGCACGGCGAACCCTCGCGTGGGAATCCGTCAGGAGCCTGGAGGCCACTCCAGGCCGGGGAGGGATGGCGATGAGACGCTGCACGCCTGGGCTGCTTTGCCTCGTAGTGCTCGCGCCCCTGATGTTGCCGCCGCCGGCCCTCGCTCAAACAGACCCCCTCAAGGCCCTGAAGCAGCTGTTCCAGACCGATCCAGCTGCCGCTTTCGAGGAAGCGCAACGGCTGTTTGACGAGAGGAAGGCGGGAGGCGATCTGGAGGGGATTATGGCGATCGCGCGCGCGGTGAACGGGCAAGCGAGCGCTTACATGTACCCCCGCCCCGTCGAGCAGATGGCGGCCGCTGCAATACCGACCGCGCAGCAAGCCGGGCGGTGGGAGGTCCTGGGAGAGCTCTACGTCGCCCGCTACAACTTGCTCCATGGTCCAGCGGTTCATTCACAGCCGAGACTGACAGGCCCTCGTTGCCGGGCCCACCGGTTCGTCGAACTCGCCGGGCAGGCTTACACTCGGGCCGGCAGAGAGTCTCCGCTGCCGCCCATCGCTGAGGAAGACCGCCGGGAGCTTGAGGACTTGCTTGCGGGCCGGAACCTACAGCCCTACCTCGACGCCGGCGGCACCAAGTGGGGGCCCCTTCTGCACCAGTTGGACTGGCTGGTCTGCCAGGCGCGCGACAGCGAGGCCATCGAGCTGATGCAGCCCATCCTGACCGAGCTCTGCTGGGAGACGGATCCAACACGCTGTTGGTACGTTCTGATGCAAGTGGCGCCCCTCCTAGTGTTACCTGGCGCCGAGCGCGTCATCCCCGCGCTGCGGGCTGCGATCCGGCACGTTGAGCGGGACGTTGATCCGGGGAACCTGGGATACGTCTACCAGTTCCTGATGTGGAGCCTGACCTCCAGTTGGGGCGGCCGCGACGATACGTTTAGGGACACTCTCTGGTGGCTCACGGGCGAGATCCGAACGGACCGCGCGTTTACCTCTGGGACCTCCTTTCCCCACAAGCTGCGACTGTTCGGGCGATCTGCCGAGGCTGAGCACTACCTCTCCTGGTGGGTGAACTGGCGGCTGTCGGCCCCGTGGAGCCAGGCGGAGCCGTGGGGGATGCTGGTGGTTGTCAGCACCAACACCCCCGCTTCAGTGCGCAAGGCCTTGGTCAACCAGGCTTTCCAGTCCGAAGCCGCCTGGCATCCTCCTCAGGACTTTCCGCTGGCGATCAAGGCGCTGCTACAGCGCGCCCCGCCGGGTCAGGAGGCGCAGTGGGCATTGGACGCGGGGCTCGTGGTATTGGGTGAGACAGCCAAGAAGCTCTTGGAACCAGGCCGCCGCGGCAAGTGGCTGGAGTATGCCGCTACCTTGCTGGAGACGGCCGACCGTCCTGACCTTGCCCAACGGGCCCGTTCCCTGGCCGACGGCCTGGCCAAGGGGGAGGCGAAGTCGGCACTGGACTGCGCTCTGGTGACCGGCCAAGCCGCTGTCGCCGAAGGGCGTTGGCAGGACGTCGTTGGTCAGCTAGTACTCTTCCTCGTAAATTCTATGACGTATTCCTGGCGGTTCACGCCGCCCGGCGGAGGGGGGCATCGTCTGTCCCCAGCTTCTCCAGGAGTTGGGCCAGGTCCTGGCGGGTGAACTTCCACT